>Ga0326727_10002979_pt1 | contig 55690 bp, 43 predicted proteins | sample MB2enrmetagenome_FD_207643 | JGI IMG/M metagenome (GOLD analysis project Ga0326727, IMG submission 207643) | Lab enriched peat soil microbial communities from McLean, Ithaca, NY, United States - MB29MY | ecosystem: Environmental > Terrestrial > Soil > Wetlands > Peat | place: USA: New York...
TTCGGGCGTGCTGTTCGGCTTTGTCATGCCTCTGCCATGCCAAAAGCTGACACACAAGTCTAGTCGGAAATTGATATTCCCAAGAGCCTCAGTCCGTTCCCCGACCCAGATGAAATGACCCCGGGCCGGTGGTGGTCCTTGGGCTGATGCTCGTGGCGTTTGTGGCCCTCCAGTGCTACCTGCCCTTGGCCACCGCCGTGAAGATCGGAGCGGACGAGGATTACGAACTCTCAAAGGCGGTGCTTTGTGCCAACGGACACCACCTCTATACCGAGGTATGGAGCGACCAACCGCCCCTGTACGTCACCCTGCTCACGGTGATTTTGAAGCACATCTCGCCCGCGGTGCTGGGTCCCCGCCTGCTGACGACCGCTTCCACGCTCCTGCTCTTGGGCTCCATTTTCGTGCTGGTCCTCAAGGCAAATGGCCGCCTGGCGGCGGCCTTGGCCACCGGCCTGCTCATGGCTTCGCCCGGCTTCCTGGAATTGAGTTCGTCCGCCATGCAAGAGATTCCTGCCCTTGCGCCCGCGGCAGCGGCCCTTTGCGTCCTGCTGGTTTGCCCGGCGGGCAAGTGGCGGGCCAACGTCATTCTGGGTAGACTACTCTTCGCCGTGGCCTTGCAGATGAAGCTCATTGGGATCGTCTATTTGCCCATTGCTCTGCTCATCCTCGTGCTGCGGCGCCTCCCTGCCCATGAACCTGTCTTCGAGGATGGTAAGGATGCGTTCCACCGCGTCCCATTCATTCCGGTCAAAGTCAGGGACGCGGTGGAACGCGTCCTTACCCAGTTCAGGGGCGCAAAGCGCCTCAAGATGCCGGGGGGCTCTCTCCCAGGCGCCGCAGAGGAGGGTGGCGTTTCAATGCCGTCCACACCCCTTGCCCGGGCCATCGCTGCGGATGTCCTTCTCTGCGGGGCGGTCATCGCGCTCGGGTTTGCCTGCCTGAACTGGCTCACGGGCTGCCCCCTGGAAATCCAGCTCCGGCAGGCGTGGGCCGCCCATTTCGCCCCGGCTCAGTCGCTCGAATACGGATCGCCGGCGGAGCACTCCTTCGACTGGAGCGTCTTGGCTAAGAACTGGGATACCTCCGTGCCGGCGGTCGTGGGCATCGTCGTGCTGCTCCGAGGGGCGGGGCGGCGTCCAAGCCTGGCGTGGCTGCCGCTAACTTGGCTGGGGCTCACGCTCGCGGTCTTTTCGACTCACCGCCCTTGGTGGGCCTATTACTACATTCACAACGCCCTCCCGCTGTGCTGGTGCGCCGCGGTTGGTCTCGCCGCCGCCTGGGAATACGCCCGAGCGGCTCGTGGGCCTGCACCCGCCTTGATCCTCGGCGCGTTTGCCGTCGGCGCCCTCCCCTGGCTCGGCGCGCGGCTCTGCCTCCAGGAAACGGGCATCCGGCACGTTCCCAAGCTCTACAACTGCCGCGCGCTCAAGGAAATCGAGCGGTTCAAACCGTTCACCCAATACATGTTCACCGATCAGCCCATCTATTCGTTCCATTCCGGCATCCCGGTTCCCCCGCGGCTGGCGATTTTGTCCCTCAAGCGATTCTGGACCGGCGAGATGAGCAATGCGCGGCTCGTATCCGAATTGGAAGCTGCCCGGCCCGGTCTCATGCTCCTGGGCAACGACGCCGGGGAGCGTTGTTTCCAAGACCTGCTCAATAGCCACTATCAATTGGTCTATGAAGACGCGGCCAGCCGGCTCTACGCGCTGAAATCGGTCGCCCGGAAGGCGCCCTACTAACCGGGACCTATGACCACGCCATACCATGCTGCCCTTGCCGGCCCGCCCGCGGTCACCGTGGCTATACCTGTAAATAACGAGGAGTCAGGCTTGGCCCGAAGTATCGAGCGGCTGGTCGCGTTTCTGTCCGCGAGTTGCCCTTGGTCCTGGGAAGTGCTCATCGCGGACAACGGCTCAACGGACCACACCCTGGAAATTGCGCGCCTGCTCTCCGAGCGGCACCCTGCGGTCCGCGTGTTGCATCGCGACGAAAAAGGGCGTGGGGGCGCCCTTCGGCAGGCGTGGAGTCAAAGCCGGGCCGCGGTGCTGAGCTACATGGATGCGGATTTGGCCTCGGACCTCGCGGCGTTTCCCCTCCTCATCGAGCGTCTGCTGGACGGGACCTTTGATTTGGCCACCGGCTCACGCTTGCTCGCGCCGTCCTCGACGCGCCGCAGCTTGAAACGTGAGGTCATCTCCCGCGCCTACAATCTTCTGGTCAGAAGCATGTTTCACACCCGCTTCTCGGACGCTCAATGCGGGTTCAAGGCCATTACCCGCAAGGCCGCCCTGGAACTGCTGCCCTTGGTGGAGAACAACGGCTGGTTCCTGGATACGGAACTCCTGGTCGTGGCGGAAGCACTCGGGTATCGGATTCTGGACCTGCCCGTTCGCTGGCTGGAAGGCCCGGAGAGCCGGGTGAATGTCTGGCGCACCGTTCGGGAGGACCTCGCCGGGATGTGGCGCCTCCGACATAGCCTGCGCCGCCTTGAGCGCCCAAAACGCGTTCGCCCGCAAACACCGACCTGTCTGCGGGCCTGAAGCAAGGACACTTGGAAGAACCTCCCTCAACCTGTTACCCCTATGCCCAACTCCACGAACTCCCCAAACCGGTTCCCCACGCCAACCGAGCTGGAACAACTGGCCAGGACCGTCAAATACCACCCCGGAGCCCTCGCCAGGTTATGCGGCTATGCGACGAACGCCGGGCGGTGGCGGCGCGAATTTCGCCGGCGTTTCGATTGTACCCCGCGCACGTGGCTTACCCGAGCAAGAATCAAGGAGGCCAAGAGCAGGCTGGTCTTGGGCGAAAGGCCCAAGGAAATGATCTACGACCTCGGCTTTGGGGACCTTTCACACCTCAGCCATTCCTTCAAGCAGGTAGATGGACACTCGCCTTCGCAGTTCATCAACTGCCAAACCACGGGCACAGGGGTGTCAAAATAATACAAGCGATTGTCAATTCGATACAACCGATAGTGTTGGACTTCATTGCCCTGATTGTGCCAAAAGCGTCGCAGGACATAAGAAAGGTAATAGCAAGTGAACGAGAACTCCCAACGGGGGAGAAAAGGCGGGTGCTGGGTATGATGTCTGTAATCGTTTATTCATTCGAGTGTTCACGTGCGCCGTCAACTCCGCATTGCGCGCTTCCTAGATTCAACCGCGACATCCAATAAAAGTATGAAAACGCTCCCAGGTCTGATTGTTGTTATATGCTGCGTCCTGTCCGCTGGCGCCCAGACGCGCTCCGTTCTCGAACGGGGACCTCACCACGCGCTTTACTCGTCCTCGGACGGGAGTCCGGGCGGGGCGCCGACACTGGTTCTCGAAACGGGCCTGCACTATTGGTCGGCTGAGACCCAGCAATGGCTCCCGGCCGAGCCCAGCTTTTCAATTGATGCCACCGGGGATGCGTTTGTGGGCAATAAAACCCTGGGCCAGCTTCAGGCCGCCGCTCAAATCAACACCGTCGGCGCTATCACCGTCAACCTGGACCCGCAGGACGCCACGCGGCAGCTCGTGACCACGCCGGTGGCCATCGCCCTCGAGGAACCGACCACGGGGAACACGCTCGTCGTGGGCACGATTACCAACAGCCTCGGCGCCCTGGTGGAAGGGACCACCAACCAGATCATCTATGAGGACTGCTTCGCGGGGGTCTGCGCCAGCTACGTCGTCGAAGTCGAACGCGGAGCCTATTCCGCCGACGTGCTGTTTACGGGCAAGTTCGACGTGCGGGACTGGGGATTTACGACCAATGCCAGGATACAGATCATCACTGAGATCTACGGACCGGGGCCGGATTCGAGCATTCGGTATGCCCTCTACATCGAACAGGATCCACAGAAGATAGCCCAGGCGGCCCTTCTCGGCCTGTCCCTGGATGTCATTGATGAGACCCTCTGTTGGGGCAATCTGGTCATGGCCGAGGGATCTGCCTATACCGCTGCGACGCTCACCGCCACCAACGGGGCCGCGGTGCGCGTCGCAAAAGAGATCCAGACGACCGCCGACGGCCGGCTGTTCCTGGTAGAGAGCTTCGCCTTCGCCTCGCTGCAAGACCAGTTCCTGCGCTTGCCGCCGTGCGTGCCGCCCGGCGGCCATGCCGGCCTCAACCGCCCCAAAGACGCCAAGCACCGTTATGCCGGCATCCCCCGGCTGCCGTCTTCGCCGACTGTGGGTGCCCACCCTTCCTCCAAGCCCGCCGTCCCCTCGACCACGCCGAAGACGACCCTGCCGCTCCAGGCCCGGCTCGCGCGCCGACCCACGGGTGTCTGCGTTGACTACATCGCCAATCTGGGTGGCACCTTGACCACCGCCGTCACCTTTCAATCCTCCACTAACATTCTCATCACCGGCAGCCTCTATCTGAACGGGGCGGTGACCTTTGAGCCTATCATCGTCAAATACAAGACCAACGCCTTCATGCAAATCAACAACACGTTGACGTTGAAGAACTTCGGCCAGTTCCGCGGCGCCCAGTTCACCGCCGTGGACGACAACTCGGTCGGGGACACCTGCGCGGGCATCACCAACTCCAGCTACACCGGCGTCATTACCAACACCGGTTACGCCAACCCCGCGATCTATACCGCCCAATCCTCCCTGAGCCTGACCAATTGCCGTTTCTCCTACGCCAAGCTGGCCGTGCAATGCATCCCGCCCCTGGCCACTTCTTCTGCCTACACCTTCAGCCACTCGCAGCTTGTGAACTGCATCACTGGCATCCAGCTCGGCGTGGCCTCCTCCGGCTGCGGCTGCGGCTGCGGCGGCTGCTTTGGCAGCGGGGTTACAGTCGGCCTCAACGCTAACAACTGCCTTATGGCCAACGTCAGCCTTCCCTTCAATATTTGCCTCACCAATCCTCCTTTGAGCCTGAGGCTTGCCAATTGCACGCTTGATCGAGCGACACGAATAACGCAGGTCACGAGTGGAACCTTCAGTCTTAATGCCACGAACTGCATTTTTGCCAACATCACCAACACCAGCGCGGGCGTCACGTTCGCGGGTGCCTGCAACGGCTTCTACAGCTCCCCTCAGCAATTCGGCGCCCCCCAGTTCACCGTCACCAACTCTCCCTTCCAGAGCGTCGGCGCGGCAAATTACTATCTCACGACCGCCTCCGGCTTCGCCAATGCGGGCACCAACGCCGGCATCCCCCCCTGGCTTCAGACTGATCTCGCCAAGCGCACGACTTACCCGCCAACCGTCGCCTGCGATGCCCTCCTGAACAGCAACCAAGTCCTCTCGCCCCAGGTGCCCCGGGACACCAGTGTTTGCAGTCTGGGGATGCATTACGACCCAATTGACTGGGCGCTGGGCTGGGTCCTGCTCACCAACGCCACCCTCACCGTCAATCCCGGCACCGTCATCGCCGCCTTCGGGACCAACGCCGGGGGCGGGATTATTGGCGCCTACGGCCTGGCCATCGGGCAGAACGCCGCCCTCCAATGCCAGGGCGCGCCAAACGCCCCGAACTGGTTCGTGGCCTATAACACCGTCCAGGAACAGGGCACCAACAGCGGCGGTTGGATACCCCCCTCCAGCGGATTGCTGTTGTCCGAGTTTGAAGGGCTCAATCCCGGCTCGGTTATCAACTGCCGTTTCACGCACTGGTCCGTCCCCTCACTCGACGAACCCGGCTTCAACGCCCTGACCAATTCCGGGCCGCTCACCTTCCAGGACTGCGAATTCCACGGCGGGAAGCTGCTCAGTTCCCGCCCTACGATTGACCTGACCAACTGCCTGCTGGAGCGGGTCTATGCCAGCCTGTCATCAGCCGACACCAATTCGCCTTACATCCGCAACAGCCTCTTCTAGAGGGTGTTAGGAAATTCGCCATAAGTGCCTATCCTGGAATGAGATCCTCTCGGAAAATCACACTCCCTCCGTCGGCCTTGGGACCCGGCGTAGAAACGGTATGGGGAAAACCATCGAAAACAGCAGCGGACCCTGCTTTTGTGCGCTTCCGCAAAATAAGGGAAAAGGCATCGCCATTTTCCTGGATTCTCCGAAACACGCGTTTTGCCCAATGGAATCAAGGGTCTGCATTTTGAATTTCCTAACACCCTCTTCTACGGCGGGATATTCAATTTCGCCCCGAACGTGACCAATTCGCTCGTCAAAGACAACCTCTTCGACCAGACGTCCATCCCCACGAACACTTCGATTTATGTTACCTACAATGGCGGATACAACGCCTATGGAACTAATACTGGTCGGTTGTTGCCCTTGTTTGCGACCGACCAGATCCTCACCAACACTCTCGCTTACCAGACTGGCCCGCTGGGCAACTATTATTACCCCACCAACGGGGTCTCCGGCGGTCTGACCAACCTCTTCAACACCGGCAGCACGTGGGCCACCAATGTCGGGCTCTACCATTACACCACTACGACCAACCAAGTGATCGAAGGCTCAACCATGCTCGACATCGGTTATCACTACGTAGCCGTGGACGTCAACGGCAATCCGCTCGACACCGACGACGACGGCATACCGGATTACTTGGAAGATACCAACGGAAACGGGGTCTATGACGCCGGCGACCTCAGCAACTGGCAAGCTTACAACTCCCCCAACGGCCTGACGAACGGCACCGGCCTCCAGGTGTTCACACCACTCAAGTAAAGAGCCAAGACCCCTTACCACTCTATGAGGAATACTATGAAGACCATTAAGACAACTCACTTGGTGCCATTTGCTCTGCTTGCATTGATGATTTGCACACTGCATTTCTTGCTGGCCGATGTTACTTGTGACGATGGTTCCGTTACGGCAAGCGGACCCGGCGCCAGCGTCACAATCTCGGTACAAGGGTGCGCACCGAGCAGCGGTACTTGGTCCGATCTCAATATCGGAGGATGTAACACTTCATCCCAAGAGCCTGACACCCCTATAATCATGCACAGCACAAATGACGTTGCTTATGTCAGCGCCACGGCGCACGGCCCCACAGGCCACTGCGATGCCGATCAACAACCCCACACCGACGGATGCGCTTGCGGATCGACCATTTTGGACCTGGGAAATACGGGCTGCAAGATTAAGTTCACCAATGATTTGTGCGGCGGCGGAACCTGGACCCTATCGGAACCAAAGAGGTCCGGCATTATAACGGTCACCGCTACGGTTGCAAATGTGAATTGCGCGTATATAGATGATGAGGGGATATGTCACTGTCCACAGGTGACGTACACCGCTACCGGAAAGCTGGAAGTTGACATTGGAAGCATTGGGTGTACTACCTGTAGCACCGCCGATCGGTCGCTCGGTACGGGTGCTGTAAGTACGGACGGGGATAACAACGCCAACTTCCGGCTGAATTTGGGTCCGGCGACCACCAACCTGGACGCCGGCTACATCGCGCTAATCGCTTCAAACTCTTGGAACACGGCCGCCCAACCGGTGCAGTTGGCTGTTCCGTTCGCAGAGCGGCCGGCGGTGGAGGTAATCCCGGTGACTAACAGCACCGTCCTTAAGCAGGTGATGGTGCCGCAAGGCCTGGTCAACGTGACGGTCATCAGCGACCACCAGTACCAACCGGATGTGTTTTCAACCAACAACGTGACGGGCAAGGACACCAACGGATATTACGGTACCAACGGACAGGCTCTTGTGACCTGGGTGGTGGAAAACCCGGGCGGCGCGGGCGACACCAACCACCTCACGGTCATAGAACAGCGCGACGGAGTCCAGCGCCCATACCAGTACACCTACACCCCCACGAGCGCCCGCTGGGACCTCTTGCAGCCGGACGGTCAGACTTTGGTCTCGAGCTACACGGCCCTCGACACCAGTGATGGCAGCGGCAACACCACCAACTTTTTCTACCAAGTCACCTCGGCTGGGCAGACTCTTAAAGAGACTGTCAAGGCGTACCAGTTCGTTCCGGGCTTGAATTACACTCTCCTCAAACGAGAGGCGGAAGGGACCGGAGCGACCGCCCGCACCAACACGTATGTGTATTACTCTTCCGACCTGACGAACGGAGCCAGCACAAATCTCCTGCAGCGGGTTGATTATTGGGACGGCAAGTGGGCCTATTACACGTATGACGCTTTAGGCCGAGTGTCCACCAACTACTCGACCTATGGCACCAACGCCCCTCCGGCGCCGGGAACGCAGCCCAACCCGAGCCTCTGCAAGGTGACGCAGTATGCCTACAGCCTGGACAACGCTGAGGATGGAATCGATGATGATGGCGGGATTTTCCCATTTACGACCCGGAGAACAATTGTGAAGGTCCCCGCCGCCGGGGCGCCTCAGGAGATTTCCAGGACCTACCACCACTTCTATTCCCAGACCTGGGATGAAACGCAGGAATGTCCGAATCCCGGAGCCCTGTGGGGTGATGCGGCCAATTTGCGTACGGTCACCATTACCTATGACGACGCGCGCCCTCAGGCTACCCTGCATCCGGATGGCACGGCGACAGTGTACAGCTACGGCAGTGACGGCTATACCACGACCACACAAACCGGCCAGCCGAATTCATCCTCCTGCCCGTCCTCCATTGTGGATGGAACCCAAACGACCACGGTCGTGGACGACCTGGGGCTGGTGCAGTCCATCACCAACCAGGATATTGTAACGGGCGTAATTCTGTCGGCGCAGGCATACAATTATAAGGACGGACAGGGCAACTATTTGGACCCATTGCGGCGGAGCTACGATGTCACGGATCTGGCGGGCCGCACGACGCAGTACCGCTACGGTGATTGTTGCGGCATGGACCACGTTAGCGATCCGGACGGGGTCACGACCTACTATGAATACGACAGCCTGATGAAGTGGCAATTCGGTTCCCGGCAGGTGACGACGGCCGGCGGAGTCCCGCTAATCGAACTCACCAACCGCTTGGACGGCCTGGGCCGGGTGCTCGCCAGGCTGCGGGCGGGGACGAACGGCACGGTGATCACCCAGGCCCAGGTGCAATATGACCTCCTGGGCCAAGTTGTTGCCGAAACCAATGCCCTAAATGGAGCAACCGCTCACACCAACTTCGTCAGCAGCCTAGGCCAGAGGATTTGGACCAACACCTACCCTGACGGTGGTACGCGCGTCGAAATGTACAACCGCGACGGCCAACTGGCGGAGGTGCTCGGCACCGCGGCCCAACCCGTCCGCTACACATACGATGTCGAGGCCGATGGTTCAGTCTATCGCTCTTACGCGAAGGAGATCAAGCTCAATGCCGACGGGAGCGATTCCTCAGAATGGACCAAGACGTACACGGATGGCGCTGGCCATGCCTACAAGACCGTCTATGCGCCCCGGCCGGGGGTGGATAACCCGAATAACCCACCGTACCAGTATTCGCTTTTCAACGAATACGGGCAAGTGTGGCAGGAAACTGATCCAGACGGCGTCACCACGCTCTACTCTTACGACGGGCATGGGCGACAGGAATATATTATCAAGGCCACCAACACCAATGGTCTGCCTGCTACTTATGATGACCTAGTGGCCGCTCTGGGAACGCTCGAAAGCGGCAGCAATCGGATCACTCAAGTGCAGCGGAGCGTGGTGGCGGCCGACGGCAGCGGACCTGACCGGGTTCGCGCAGATACCTTGATGTGGGATGATGGCCAGCAGACGGGGACGCTGGTTTCCCGTTCGGAAACCTCCGCAGCCGGCCTCGACTCCTGGCAGACGGTTTATCGGGACGTGAATACCCCGGTTGTGACGCACAATCAAACAACCTACGGGACGGGCGGTGGGCGCTCGGAGACGACAACTGCACCGGACGCCTCCTACACTATTAGCGGTTACTCCTGCGGCCGACTCGCCTCGGTCGCCCGCTACGATTCCCAGGGTAATCCGCTGTCCAGTTTGAACTACGGGTATGATCCTCACGGCCGGCAAAATACGGTGACCGACGCGCGCAACGGGACCACCACTTGCGGCTTCAATAATGCGGACCTGGTCACCTCCGTGACCACTCCCAATCCGGGCACCCTGGGCGGAACGCCCCAGACGACAACCACGGTTTACGATACAATGTCCCGCGCCATCACCGTGGTCAATCCCGACGGCACCGGCGTCACCAACGGATACGCCCTCACCGGCCTCCTCACCAACAGCCTCGGCAGCCGCACGTATCCTGTTGCCTACGCCTTCGACGCCCAGGGCCGCTTGAAAACCATGACCACCTGGACCAATTATCCCTCCGGCAACACCGCCGTGACCACCTGGAATTACGACTCCTGTCGCGGCTGGCTCACGAACAAGTCGTACGCCGACGGCACTGGCCCAATTTACGGCTACAGCCCGGCTGGCCGCCTGGCCTCGCGCCTTTGGGCAAGGGGCACGAATACCGTTTACTCGTACAACAACGCCGGGGATCTCGCAGCCATAACTTATTCAGACGCCACTCCGGGCGTAACCAACACGTACGACCGTCGGGGTCGCCAGGCAACGATTGCCCAAAACGGCATGACGACGACCAGGACCTACGACGACGCCAACAATCTCCTCAGTGAAACCGACAGTGGCAGTCTGTTGACCGGCCTCTCCGTCACCAACGGATACGACCATTACCTCCGCCGCACCAATCTCTCGCTGCTCTATCAATCATCAACTCTCCAAACTATCAACTACGGCTACGACAACGCCTCCCGCCTCAAAACCGTTACGGACAATACGGCTGCCACGCCGTACTCGGCCACGTACAACTATCTTGCCAATTCGCCGCTGGTGAGCAACCTTGTGTTCATGCAGTCCAGCACGACGCGCATGACCACAACGAAGTCGTACGATTATCTCAATCGCCTCCTCAGCGTGTCCTCAGCGCCCTCTGCGGCCGTTGCGTTGACATATTCCTACGCGTACAACAACGCCAACCAGCGCACACTCACCCTGCTCGCGGACAACAGCTACTGGTTGTACGACTACGACTCGCTGGGCCAGGTCATCAGCGGGCATAAGTATTTCGCGGACCTAACGCCGGTGGCCGGCCAGCGCTTCGATTACACCTTCGACACCATCGGCAATCGCAGACAAACCCTCGCGGGCGGGGACCAGAATGGCGCCAACCAGCGGTCAGCAGCCTACACCGCTAACAATCTCAACCAATACACCCAGCGCACCGTGCCCGGTTACGCCGACATCCTGGGCGTCAGCTTCGCCACCAACACGGTGACCGTAGGCGGGCAGACGGCCTACCGCAAGGGCGAGTACTTCCGGGACCAGCTTCCGGTCAACAACAGCGCTGCGGCGGTCTGGACAAACATCGTGGTTTCGGCCACGGGCCAGAACTCGGTGACCGGCAATGTGTTCGTCGCGCGGACGCCGGAGTCCTTCACCTACGACGCCGACGGCAACCTCACGCAGGATGGCCGCTGGACGTACACCTGGGACGCGGAGAACCGGTTGGTGAGTTTGGTGCCCAGCACCGCGGTCGGTCCGCAGAGTTCGATCAAGTTTGAGTATGACTCGCAGGGGCGGCGGATTGCCAAGCAGGTCTGGCCCAACACCACGGGCAGCGGGAACCCGACCAACGACGTGCTGTTCCTCTACGACGGATGGAATCTTGTGGCGGAACTCAACTCGACGAACAGCGCCGTCATCCGGTCGTTTCTGTGGGGCCTTGACCTTTCTGGCTCGCCCCAGGGCGCCGGCGGCGTGGGCGGTTTGCTGAAGGTCACCTACACTGGCGCGCAGACGACGAACTGTTTTGTTGCGTTGGACGGGAACGGGAATGTGGCCGCGCTGGCGGACGCCGCTAGTACGAACCTTCTGGCGCAGTACGAATACGGCCCCTTCGGAGAACTCCTCCGCGCCACTGGGCCAATGGCCAAAGCCAATCCCTTCCGGTTCTCGACCAAGTATGAGGACGCTGAGACGGATTTGCTCTATTACGGCAGACGTTATCTGAACACCTCGACGGGGCGGTGGCTAGGTGGTGATCCCATCGAGCAAAGCGGAGGACTGAATCTGTATGGTTTTGTAGGGAACAACGCGGTTTGCTCGGCCGACTCTATTGGATTATTAACATTTCGATTTCATGTTGTGGTTGGGACAGGAGGCATTTGGTCTGCTCCACCCTTTGAAGGCAGCGGTTCATATGACGTTGGAGATGATTTTGCTACCTCTACGGTAACTCTGAATAATGATCCCCCTCCTTGGTGGTGGCCATGGTCCGTAGCCAGTTATTGTAACACAGTTTCGAGCGGCGGGATCTCCACTCCTGATGCCCACGCAGGAGAAATAGATGTATATGCCAAGGATTGCAGGGGTGGAACATTCCAGATTCGTGGTCTTTACACGGCAACTATGTCTGGCCTCGGTCCCAAAGGTGGTTATGGCACGGCATGGCTCTACTCAGCTTCAGGGCAGACCTTATCGCAAATGTCTGCGATCCCTCAATCTCCCGTGGCTAATGCTATAGCTGCGATCTCGGAGGATGTAACCCTTGCTCCCGGAGCGGAACAACTGGTAGCAAAGTATGTGACTTATCTTAATATTCCTCCTGGTGCACATACCGAAGCTTATGTCACCGCAGGGATTACTATGTTTCACTGAGTTATATGAAATGCCGCATTTTTGTTGGGATGTTAGTTTTTGCTCTCCTCGCTTTTCTTAGCGGCTGTCGGAAACCATCATTGCAAGATCAACTTGTTATCGCGTCGGAAGGTGGTGACGTTCGCGAAATCGCAAGACTTTTGTCTCTGGGGGTAAATGTGAATTGCAAAGAGTCTCATTCTCCGGAAGCGGGAACCCCATTAATTTGGGCAGTGCGATGTAGACAAGAAAAGGCTGTTAGAGCTCTGCTCCGTGCTGGAGCTGATCCGAATATAAAGAACGGGCCGGGAGAAAGCGCACTGTTTTTTGCGGGCGCATATGAAGAAGGTATGACTAATATCATCAAGGACCTGATTTTGGCTGGGGCCAACACGGAGGAAGTCAAAAAAGAATTTGAGGACGATTGGCCAACGAGTCCCAATCGGATAGCCTTTGAGGAGGCTATAAAACTTCGAGATCAGGGTTCGAAAACCCAATACTAAAAGGTAAGATGGGGTTATCCTCACTCAGCCTCCGGGGCATGACCGGCACGTACAGTGTCAGGTACGGCTACGACCCGGCAGGGCGGCTGGTGGCCGTCAACAGCGGCGGGAACGGGACCACGTACAGATATCTTGCCGGCGCACCCTTGGTGAGGCAAATTGTGTTGACGAGCGGCGGCGCGACCAGCATGACGGCGACAAAACCGCACGATTACCTGAACCGCCCGCTGAGCATTTCCTCCGCGCCTTCAGCGGGCTCGGTGGTCGATTTCAGCAATTGGTACAACAACGCCAACCGGCGCGCCCTCACCCTCCTCGCGGACGACAGCTACCGGTTGTGCAGCTACGACTCGCTGGGCCAGGTCATCAGCGGCCATAAGTATTTCTCGGACCTAACGCCGGTGGCCGGCCAGCACTTCGATTACACCTTCGACACCATCGGCAATCGCCGACAAACCCTGGCCGGCGGGGACCAGAATGGCGCCAACCAGCGGTCAGCCGGCTACACCGTTAACAATCTTAACCAATACACCCAGCGCACCGTGCCCGGCTACGCCGACATCCTGGGGGTGAGCTTCGCCACCAATACGGTTACCGTAGGCGGGCAGACGGCCTACCGCAAGGGCGAGTACTTCCGGGACCAGCTTGCGGTCAACAACAACTCGTCGGCTGTCTGGACGAACATCGTGGTTTCGGCCACGGGCCAGAACTCGGTGACTGGTAATGTGTTCGTCGCGCAGACCCCGGAGTCCTTCCATTACGATGCCGACGGCAACCTCACTAACGATGGCCGGTGGACGTACTCCTGGGACACGGAGAACCGGCTGACCAGCATGACCAGCCTGACCAACGCACCGGCTGGTTCAAAGCTGCAGCTCAATTTCCTCTACGACACTCAGGGCCGCCGCATCCAGAAAATCGTCTCAACAAACTCCAATGGCAACTATTCTGCCCAGAGCACGAACCGGTTCGTCTATGACGGTTGGAACCTGATTGCTGTCCTTAATCCTCAACTCGCCCTCGTGCGTTCCTTCGTATGGGGTTTGGACCTCTCTGGTTCCCTGCAAGGCGCCGGAGGAGTCGGCGGGTTACTTGAAGTCAACGATGCCGTAAACGGAGTTCAGTTCGCCGCGTATGATGGGAACGGTAATGTCGCCGCCCAGGTTGCGGGAGCGAGCGGCACCACGTCCGCCCAGTACGAATACGGCCCCTTCGGGGAGGGCATTCGGGCTACAGGGCCAATGGCGAAAGCGAATCCCTTCCGCTTCTCCACCAAATACCAGGATGACGAAACTGACCTGCTATATTACGGATACAGGTATTACAACACCAGCACGGGAAGGTGGATCAGCCGAGATCCCTTAGGCGAAGATGAATCTGCGAATTTGTCAGCGTTTGTTAGCAACAACCCAGTGGGAGCTTTCGATCCTGATGGGCAGTGCGAAATCGCGGGTTGCCCGGCGGCTAGGGAAGCTAGTTATGCTGAGGCCGCAGCAAGCGCTATTATTGCTGCGGGACGTAAGTGCAACAACCTCGTACCGGCTTATAATCCAACGGATGAACACGATCCTTGCTGTTGCAAACCACCAGCTAGCATTCAGGCATACGCAGTCGATGACGGCAGTGGGGACCCAAATTTCAAGATGAAGATAGTGTTCACCCAGAAGACAGGCTGCTACGAGCAAATGCAAATACGCTGGACGACGTGCTATCGCCAGCGCGGCGCATACGGAGTCTTACCTAGCTGCAATGACAGCGAATCATGTACTTTTCCGGTGACAGGCATGCATAGGCAAAACGGAAGCTGGATGATAGGTATTTGGATAGACTGGCTTTCCTGTAAGAACGGGTCATGGGAAAGAGGCCCTGGTATTCACCTCGGGTTAAACTGCCACATGGTCCACCGATTCTTTTGGCCGTTTAGTGACAAATGGGTATGCAATTGAGAGACTTTGGTCATGTTGTGCTCAGGCGACACAGATCGATTGCTCTAGCTTGTGCTGGCGTGATTGCTTTTATCTTGGTCGCTGCCTGGCGCTCGAATACGTACTACGGCTGCTTGGCCAGGTATCAGTACGAGTGCCCAATGCGGCTGATGGATCTCCGTGTACTACTTATGGAGGAAAGTAGCATGCGGCGGTATTATCCCAGCAACCTCAACTTCGTAGCTAACGTATATAAGCCAAAGGGGTTCGCAGTACGTGCCCACACTTACGTGTTGCTATGTCCGGGCACCGACACTAAGCCCTCAAACACGTCCAATGTGTCGGACTGGGCAGACTATATTTACGTGGATTGGTCAAAATGGTTCTCTAACATCGCGGAGCTGCCAAATGACTTACCAATGATTTATGATCGGCGTTTGGCTAACCACGGAAACCTAGGCGTATATGTCCTCAGGTCCGACGGTCTGGTCATCTGGGATCCTGGCGCTCAGTGGTTGAAAGCCTTCGTTAACGATCACCCCAAGTACGCACTTCCAATGCCCAAGTAACAAGCGGTGATATCTTCCTCTTTTGCCACCGTGTGTTTCATCGAGGATCAACATGAAAGATTATTGATACGGCCCCTGCGGAGAGGTCATGCGGGCAACCGGTCCCATGGCCAAGGCCAATCCGTTCCGAAGGACCCCTGTATGAGATTGCGTTTGTTGGCTAATCCTCTTGCGTTTGGAGTTGCCGGGGCGGCCCTTGTGGCCGGGACCTTTTTGCTTTGCGCGAGCCACGGTCGTGTAAGCAACAGGATTGCCGGTTTGGATCGGCAGGCCGATTCCTCGGTTACAAGCCTGGATGACCTGCTCGGTCTTCCGAGCGCGGCAGTACAGAGGGTTGACGTTGGCAGGATGAACCTGCTCTGCGCCCAGGGGCTGCCGGGAGCTGACCGTTTCGACCTGAACGACTGCTTGTTGAAACTGGACGAGATGGCTGCCCGTGTGCGAAGCGAGACCGCCCGGTACTTATACCGGTTCCAGGCGAATCCAGCCGAGTTCGAGAATTCCGAGGGGTTCTTCCGAATGCTGATGTTGGCAGTGGTGTTGGTTGAGGACTTCGGGGTCCGGTATGCCCCAGCTAAGATCGGCACGGCCGCCGATGCTCGGATCGGTGACGGCTTTTTCGCAGATGCCCAGGATGTTTTCCTGCAAGGGGTGACTGGGGCAAAACACGAGGGCACGTGCAGTTCGCTGCCTGTGTTGCAGGTGGCGGTGGGACGGCGGCTTGGCTACCCGCTGAAGCTGGTAACCACCAAGGGTCACTTGTTTGTGCGCTGGGAAGGCCCGCATGAGAGGTTCAACATTGAAGCGGCTGGCAAAGGTGTGAACCGCTTTACCGATGACTACTACCGCCACTGGCCTTTGGACGTTACCCCGGCAGAGGAGGCGGCCGAGGGGTATCTGAAATCGCTAACGCCTCCGGAAGAGCTGGCCGTGTTCCTTTCCATTCGCGGGATGTGCCTGCGGGAGGCTGCCAGGCTGCCAGAAGCAGCGGAGGCCTTCGCGGCCGCGGCCCGCTTAGCGCCAGCCTGCGGCGGCTACCAGGTGATGCTTGCCAACCTCCTGGCCAACAGTGGCCCAGCTCTGCCAGCGAAACCCAAACTTGAAGAAGCCACAACGCACGCCAGAAACCCAAACCTATGAAGACCTGCATCCTTACAAGAGGCGCAAGGCCAGCCATTGCCCTGATCGCTTGCTTGCTGCTGCCAGAAAGTGCCCACTGCTTTTACAACCCGAGCACGGGGAGATGGCTCAGCCGTGACCCGCTTTCGGCCAAAGACACTCAATTGCAAGCCCTTGGTCAAAACGAAGTCCAACGCCGAAGCCCCAACGTATATGCATTTGCCCACCAAGACCCCGTTGATTGGGTCGATATGTTAGGCCTCTACGACTTGTATTCCGAGGGGTTTGCCTTTAGAAACCCCTCATTGTCACTGGGATGGGAGAGCTACTCCGGATACCAGAATTCTTCCTCTGCGAACTTTGATGGGTGGGCCAGCACTTGGGGCACAAGTATTTGTAATAGCGGGGTCCTTCGGACAGGGCCAGGTGGAGACTACCCACCCTACAGAACGTCATTTGTGAAAGCCTACCTTCTGACTCAATGTGACACTCATTTCCGGATCACCTGTCAGGCGACGCTAAGCGCTGGAGTCTGGGGTAGGCTTTACACGGGACCTCCTGCCTACAACGCCGTAGGCACGGTGCTAAGTGCAACAATCAACAGCAGCGAAACAACCACCTATCCTCTCAATGGTGACGGGAGTGACTATGGAGTTCTATTCAACAAAACCGTAACGAAAGACTTCCGCCTCCCTAGGTGGTCGACTTATGTTCTATACGACGTGCATATGCCTATATCAGCTCAGGTTAAGCCCCATTTCAATGGAGGATTCACCGAGCACGGCGAACCGAGCTGTACCATCCAGGTTGTCAGCGACAACCAGGGCACGTTATGAGGGGCACGCGACTATCTTTCTCGATCGTTGGTCTGCTTCTGATTGGTGTAGCGGGCGCCACCATCGCGTATCGTTTCCGATATCCTTACGGATGGAGACCTGCCTGCCTGCCCTGCGTTTTGGGAGCGTTACGCACATACGCCTTGAATCATAACGGGAATTTTCCAACGGATACTCAGGGTCCGCAAGAGGCGCTTCGTCAGCTATATCCGGTTTACCTGGCAGACTGGAAGCTGCTTGCCGGCTTGTCCGGCGACCGAAAGGAACTGGAGCGCGACATGTCAGGCCATTTGGGTCTGTCAGACAGTGCTTCGAGTTGGGTTTACTGGCCAGGCTTGAAGTTGGATGACGATCCGGACATAGCAGTCATCTGGGAGCGACGGTCTGGGGTCCGCTTTGACGGAAGCCGGGCTCACGGGCGGGAAGTTGGCTTTGTTGGAGGAGACATGCGTCAAATCTCGGACGCAGCATGGGGTGCATTCGTTCGGGATCAAGCACAAATGCGTGAGCAAGCCTTCACAGCTAGGAAAGGGAACTGATGGTGCCCTCGGCCGCAAGACCGAAATGGAAGGAAAGGCTTTCTGTCAATGAGATTGTCATATTTTCGGCAAAGGGATGTCAGTTGGTGGCTGATTTCCTTGGCAAGCTTGCGCCCGTGATGACCACGCTCAAGCAGCGTGATTACCTCAACAGTGTTATGAATGTGAAACCGTTCAATCTCGTAATCGCATTATTGGTCCTCCAAGCGTGTTCTCTGCCCGCTGCAGTGCAGGGCACAAAGCCAAACCAGTCCCCATTGTTGTCCCCCTGGGCCAAAGACGTTTCACCTGACAAAGCCCACCCGGAATATCCACGCCCCCAGATGGTCCGGCAGGAGTGGTTGAGCCTTAACGGCCAATGGGATTATGCGATTACCCATCGGGACAAGATCAACACGCCAGCTTTCGCCGGGAGGATTGTGGTGCCATTTTCTGTGGAGTCCAGCTTGTCAGGTGTCAGGCAGGTGCTGACTGAGCAGCAGCGATTATGGTACCACCGGAAGTTCAACGTGCCCCCGAAATGGCATGGGCAGCGCGTGCTGCTGCGCTTCGACGCGGTGGACTGGGAGGCGCGGGTGTGGGTGAACGACAAGGAACTCGGCACGCACCAGGGCGGCTACGACCCGTTCAGTTTTGACATCACGGACACGCTGAAGCCTGGAGGCGAGCAGGAGGTGGTGGTCTCCGTGTTCGATCCGACCAGCAGCGGTTACCAGCCGCGAGGCAAACAGAAACTGGGAAAGGGGGAAGGCTTTCACTCGCCCTGCTCAGGAATATGGCAGACGGTGTGGCTGGAGCCGGTGGGGGCGATCTCCGTCGAATCGCTCAGACTGGTACCGGATGTCGGTGCGAGGATTCTTAACGTGACGGTGAATGCGAGTGAGGCGACGAATCTGGTTGGCGTCGAGGCGGTGGCATTGGATGGCCGAACCGAGGTCGGCCGGGTGAATGGTGCGACAGGTCAAACCATTAAACTGCCGGTCCGTAATGCCAAACTGTGGTCCCCTAGCGCGCCGTTCCTGTATGACTTGAGAATTACCCTGAAACGGGAAAACCGGAAGCTGGACGAAGTGACCAGTTATTTCGGAATGCGAGCCATTTCAGTGGGATTAGGCAAAGCCGGCTTGCCCGTGCTGATACTCAACGACCAGCCCTTATTCGAACTGGGCATTTTGGACCAAGGTTATTGGCCCGACGGCCTCTACACCGCGCCCACCGACGAGGCCCTCCGCTCGGACATTGAGGCCATGAAGCAGCTTGGTTTCAACCTGTGCCATAAATGGGGGAAGATTGAACCGGAGCGCTGGTACTATTGGTGTGACAAACTGGGGCTGTTGGTCTGGCAAGACATGCCCGGTGGCGATCGTGCCCCATCGTCCAGCCGGTCTGAAATCCAGCGTCGTCCGGAGTCCGCCAGCCAGTTTGAAGGGGAACTGGTGCGGATGGTTGAGGGCCGGGGCAACCATCCCTCGATCGTGATGTGGGTTCCGTTCAACGAGCACCAGGGACAATACGATACCATCCGAATTCTCTCCTGTGTGAAAGGGCTTGACCCGAGTCGTCTGGTGCTTAACACGGGTGGGCCGCCTGAAGCGATGGTGGGTGACGTCCAGGGGCACCGCCTTTTTCCGGGTCCTGCTGGGGCTGTGGAGTATGGCGGATCTTGGGCGCATATCCTGAACAGAGCGGGTGGTTTCGATGTGCCCGTTGCGGGTCATATCTGGACAACGAGCCCGTCCCGCAACGTTCGACGCAATTATTTTCCAACCCAAGCGACTCAGGAATACAAAGCGCTGATGCGCAGAATGCGCGTGCTCGAAACCAAGTACGGGCTCTCGGGCGTCGTGGTCTCTCAGTTCACGGATGTTGAGACCGAGACTGACGGGCTCCTGACCTACGATCGTTTACTCAAGCTGGATGCAAAGGAAATCACTGGGGCTAACAAGCTTGTCCTGGAGGCTGCCTCGCGGCCATAGTTGTCCAGCCGTTGCCCAAAAGTGGACCGCTCCGTGGGAGGCCGCGGGCCACCTCACAACTTCTTGCCTGTTTCAGCCCCGGTTTCTGGGGGCTGGTGTATGCGCTTGGCCACATAAAGTACCCAGCCTTTTTCAGCACAGGCCGCGGTGTAGTCGCTGGCCAGCAGTTCTTTCCACTCGGCTGGAGGCGCAGCGGGTAGGACCAGTTGCTCAGCGTGGTACCGTCTGCAGGTTTCAACGATGGCTTGGATGGTGATCTGGCCTGACCAGAACCGCTTGAACATGACGATGGCCAACTCTGGCGGCACTGGCACTTGGGAGTGGAACGCGTAAATGACCGGGTCAGCGTAGGCCCAATGTGTGCGGGGGGCGTATTGCCGCATTTTGGCTACCAAAAGACTGGATTCCACGGTGGGCCGCTGCCGTAGGTCTCTCATATAGGCTTCCAGTCGCTTTTCCGGTCGCGTCAACAGCAGCGCAGCCAGGGCGCAGAGGCCCACCCCCTGCCAGGTCCGCGCCGAGGTGAGACGGAAAGCGGTTGCCGGGAGCGACGTGCTGACGGCAGAAATGATCTCCTTAAGGCCCAGGCCGCCAAGCCATGCTAAAGGTATCGCAAAATGGAGATAGTAATAATTCCACCAAGGCCGGTGCAGTGTGTGGATAGTCGCAACGGTCAGCAGCAGGATGGCGGGAAAGGTGCATTCGCGCCAACGCTTTTGTCGCACCAGCACCGCCAGGCCAATAAAAGCCGCTCCGATCCCATCCGCGTGTCTGAGAAACTGACTCGCAGATAACGCGTAATCTTCGGGACGACCGTAGCCTTGGACAGGCTGTTCCATAAAATGTGATCTGAAAGTGGATTGCAGGCTCCCGCTGGCCCAAACGAATCCGATTCCCAGAAAAAGAGTCGCGACGCCTGCACTCCATTGAAGCACATCAAGCAACGCCGCCTGGACCCACGATTGACTCCGCCTGGACCACCGCGCCAAGGCGATCTCCACTACCAGCGCCGGGACAACCAGAACGGCTGTGAGTTTGATTTGCAGCGCGAGGCCCATAACCGCGCCAGAGGCGAGCAACCACCTCCGATGCGGATTTCTGCACCACTGGAACAAGAGCAGGGCCGAGAGCAAAGCGGTCGCGAAGGCCGGTGCCTCAAGCATCACCGAGACGCTCAACTGCAACACGAGCGGAGAAGCAAGCAGGAGGAAAGTGGCAAGCAGTGAGGACCAAAGCCCGGAGCGCCAGCGTACCAATTGGAAAAAGGCCGCAAATAGCATCAGGCCGAAACCGGCCGCGACCAGGCGAGCAACCAGAATAGTCGGCCCCCACATCTTGAAGGCCCAAGTGAGCAGGACGGTGAATACAGGCGGTTGGTCGCTCCAGATTTGCTTGTATAGGGAAAAGCCCTTGAGGCAGAGGAAAGGCTTGATTACCTCATACCCTTCATCCCCCCCAAACTCCAAGGCGGCACCGAGTGACAGAAATGAATAAATCAGCAGCACCGCCGCCGCCACGCCCAACAGGCCCACAACGTGCTTCCACCGACTCACCCGGCCATGGTTGCGGAGCCGTCATACGCTGTCAAGGGGACAGTGGTGGATCATCCGAACGTTCCAACGCGAGGGCCACCCGCATCCCGCGCTGTCCAAGTTAACCTCCGGGAGGGCCAAGGCGCTTCGAGGTGCCACGGGCCGCCCGGGCGAACCCTGGACTTCCCTCCAGAATGGGAATGGGGGTCAAATGGGAGTCAGAAGAAACGTCTTCCACATTCATTACTGCAAGTGAACGTCGCACGCCAACCAAAGTACAGCCGGTGCCAACGATTTTACGAGCGCTGGAACAGCTTCTCGGCTGCGAATGCTTCTCAAAGCGGAGCCAAAGCTCGCTTGCGTCAGACTGAACAGCCAAACGCCTTGCCCACCTCGTGGCGCTAGCCCGGTGAACCAGGGAAGGACATGGGAAACTATTTTATTCTGTTCCTTCCGGATCGCTCTTGGTTATGGCTGCGACTGTCGCAGTTGTGTCAGGAGTTTCTTAGCGGAAGGCAGGGCCTTGTGCAACCGCAGAATTGAATCGCTCGGGCAGCGGGTTTGTTGCACACTGCCGCCGGAGCCATGAGGGCTTGGTTGGCAGTGCTTTTGGCGCGGCTGGGGGCATTGGCCTTTGCCAGCGCGCCGCAGTCGAAGAAGTTTCCCCGCAGCAACCTCACCGCCCCCGCCGGCTGCGGTGCTCTTGGCCTTTCCCGGCTGCGGGCCGGGAAACTCGACGCCGACGGCCTGGGCCGAGAGCAGGGGTCACTCTTAAGGCGAGGAGGTGAAGAAGGGGGCCAACACCGCGAGCTCTGGTGAGACAAGCCCAGCGTGCGGTTCGTTTCTGTGCCAGCACCGTGAAACAGATGGTGCACCGGGAGAGGCAGACTGTATGCTTCCTGCGCCATGTCACATGCCTTGGCATTATCTCCCGGCGGACACCCGCGGGCGTGCGGGTTACCACGCCCACCGCACCGCGCGGGTGGACCAAGGAACTATTCGGCCCGCGAATCTCGACAAGTGCGACGACTTGTGTGCCAGCAGAGATGTTGTCCGGTTGATGCGACATCCACGAAGAATTCTGGCAAGATCGGGTTGGTTGTGCGAGCCGCATTTCGGTTTCAATAAGTTGGGCCGCCATTTCTGGCGGCCCAACACTCTTCAGTCCTCCACAAACAGCTTCCAGTCCGTCACCCTATGCGGGTTCCGAATGGACGCCGATACCGGCAGCTCCTTCGGCGCCCGCGGAACGGACAGGAGCTTCAGTCCGGCTTCGTGCGGCAGACGGTCAGCCTTGCGCTGGTTCACTTCCTTGGCCGACCAGACCAGGTTTTCCCAAGCGTCCTTGCCGCCGCGCGAGCGCGGGACAACATGGTCGAGGCTGCCCTCGTCCGGGTGCAGGATCCCGGCCGGTGTACTGGCACCGGTTGCCATCGCGCTCGCGGATCGCGCGGGCGCACAGCTTCGGGCGCTTCTTCGGCACCCTGGCGTAATTGACCGCTACGATGACGGTGGGCACACGAATCTGACCGCGAACGGTATGCACCCCCTCGTCCTGGTCGCGAATCGGCAGGGAGATCCACTCCTCCCAGGTGACGGGTCGGATGTGGTCCTCGCCTTCGATCTCCAGACCGGTGGCGACATTGGTGGCCATCATGCAGAACGCCTCCTGGGGCGTGCGCACGTTGATGGCCTGCCAGTTGCGGTTCAGCACCAGCACGGTCGCTCTCGTCAATATGCTGCTCATAAGTGTTCTTGGGTGTTTGTTCTTTGTTGGGATTGGCGCATGGCCAAATTTGGCTGCCTCGCCTGGAATCGCACCAGGACCTCCGGTTTCAGAGACCGGCACGCTGCTGATTACGCCACGAGGCAAATGGTCGCCCGGGAAGGTTCTGCCCCTCCGATTTCTGGGTGTAGGCCAGACGTGATTCTATTTCACCACCGAGCGGAAATTGGCTGCCAGGGATGGACTCGCACCACCACGCTCGCCTTCAAGGGGCGATGTCCTGCTGTCAGACGACCTGGCATTGAATTTGGTGGCCCGCCAGGGTAACGCTCCCTGTTCAACGGATTAAAAGTCCGTTGCATCACTTTAATGCTTGCAGGCCGAAATGGTGCTCGCGGCAGGATTCGCACCTGCACTGGCGACGCTCTCGACGTCGTGTCTCTGCTGTTGGACTACGCGAGCGAAATAGGTGGAGCCTCCTGCCGGTGCTGCCCCGGCGCGACTTTCATACAAAGGAAGCCTGCGGGCTGCCGCAAGGAGGCGAAGTGGTCGCAGTCCCCAGTGCTGCCCTGGGCACAGCGGGCTTATGAAACCTGCCTGAGCGCTGGCTCGACTGCGAAAACAGTTAACGAATTAGTGAATTCCGAATCAGTGAGTTTATCGCTCCACTGGCACCCTTCGCTAATTCACTGACTCGTTGACTCACTGATTGTAGTGAAATGAGGCCCCCACCCGGAATTGCACCGAGTTCCCTTGCCTACCGAGCAAGCGCATCCCTCAAAATGCTTTGGGGGCGCTGAAATTGGTCGGCGCGAGACGATTTGCACGTCCAAGGCTGCCTGGTTCTAAGCCAGGTGGGTCTGCTATTCCCCGTTAACCACGCGCCGAGTAAATGGCGTCCCTGATCGGCTTCGCTCCGGTGATCTCCTGCATGAGAGGCGGGCGTGTTTGGCTGGACTACACCACAGGGACAAAATGGTGAGGGCAGAAGGGTTCGCGCCTTCGACCTGATGCATGTGAAGCATCCGCTCTGACTGGCTGAGCTATGCCCTCAAAAGTGGTGGGAGGTTGGAACAGACCGACGTGAAGCGAATCATCAAACAGAATTGTCTCCAATGGCGTGCCGAGTTTGGCAAAGGATATTCCGCGACAGTGACGAACGGCACGCTGGCAAAGCGCCGGACATGGACCGTAGCGGCGGCCCAAGGTAGGACGCCGCCAACTCGCTCAACCAACCGATTCTTAGTTCCCCACCTCCAATGGCACATAAATATCCGTGAGCCCAAACGCCGACAGCATCCCCTCCGGACCATTCACCGCCACCAAAAACGAGGGGGCCTTGCGCGCTTTGCGGCCGCTCTTAGGCAGCCATGAGTAGAACAATTTCTGATAGCCCTTGGCGATCGCCCATCTCGGACAATTCCTCGCCACGACATAATCGCCGCCCGCTATCGTTCGCACACGCACCGGCTTCGTCGGCACATACTTCTCATCCACCGTCACGCAGGTGTCAGAACGCAATTTCTCTGGCGGTGTGACCTTCGGATTATCCAGGGGCACGCCGATGAACAACGAATCCTTGCGCGGCAGCCCGTCCTTCTTCAGCCTCGTCGTAAAACCCAGCCATTTCCGATACGACCCATCATACGGCCCCACATGCCGCATATACGCGACCCGCTGCGGTTCCAGCGTCGTCACTTCGATGTTCATTTGCTCCGCTTTATTCAGGGGCCGCTTCGGCTGCAACGGCATATAAATATCATACCGCTGTTTCGTGCGCGCGACCGCGTCCCGGGCATTCATCAGCATCACAAAGCTGGGCGCAGGCCGCAACTCCCGGGAACTTCGCGCGAGCCATTTGCCGAACAGATACTGGTAGGCGTCCTTGATTTTCCCGAACGGGCAATTTTTCACCACGGCGTAATCGCCGCCGACGATGGTCTGCAACTCAACCGGCTTCTTCGGCTCATATTCTTCATCCACCGTGAAGCACGCATCGTAACGAAGCTCCGAGGCCGGTGTCACCGATGGATTATCGTGCCCAATGCCGATGAACGCCGAACGCTTGCGAATCTGCTTGTCCGCCGATAGGCGTGCCATGAGGTCAAACCCCGTTTGCGAGAATTTGACATTTTCGTATGGCCCGACATGCCGCAAATAAGCCACGCGCATCGGTTTGATTTTTTTGGTAATGACTTTCATAATTTTGGTTGTGATGTGGTTTGTGTTGAACGTAGTCAAAGGAACTCCCGGCCGAAAATGCACGCCGGACGGCGCGTCGCGAATGGCGATGGGCCCCGTCGCGCGGCGAAACTCCGCCGGCGAAACTCCGTAGGCCGCCTTGAACGCCCGCGTGAAAGCCTCATGCGCCTCATAACCCGCGTCCAGCGCCACTTGGATCACCTGCTTCGCGCCCGATCTCAATTCGATTGCCGCCCGCTCCAACCGCAGCCGCCGCACATGGTCCGCAATCGTCTCACCCGTCATCGCCGCGAAGATGCGATGAAAATGAAAACTCGAAAAACACGCCACCTGCGCCAACTCCTCCAAATCCAACGCCTCATCCAGATGCTCCTGGATATGCGTCAACACCCGCAGAATGCGCTGCTGATAATCATTCCACGTTGTCTCGTGCTTTGGCCGTGTGCCGCTCATTTGCCCGCTAAACTAGCAAACGCCATTACGGGCCGCTTGACTAATTTTGCGGTTTTGCAACTCCGACATTTCACCGTTTGGGGACAAGGAATCAAATCCCCGGCCGGTCTCTTCCACCGGCTAAATGCACCTCGCAATGAGGCCGCTGGAGCTGCTTCGCGTTCAGGGATTCGAAATGGTACGCGCGTCCGGTAACGCTCCGGATCCAGGCACTCATCTAGTGCGACTCCGCTTATAAGGCGGACGGTTCTCTTTGAACTACGCGCGCAGGAAATTAAACAGCAGGAAACAGAGTTTTAAGTCGCCCGCAAACGGCTTCATGCCAGAAGACCTCTCTCCGTTGGCTCTGTGATCTCCTGTTAAAATGGCGGAATACCGTGGACTTGCGCCACTTGCCCGAAGGCACGCACTGTTTAGCAAACAGGCCCGGTTCGCTTGCCCGGTTGGCATTCCAGAGATGGTCCGCGTGGCAGGAGTCGCACCTGCAACCTTCCCGTCTTGAGCGGGACGCCTCTGCTAATTGGGCTACACGCGGTGTGGACACATTGGCGCTCCCGGTCGGAGTTGCACCGACACTGAACGGGGTTTAAGCCCGCTGCCTCTGCGTTGGGCTACGGGAGCAAACTGGTGCCGCGTGAAGGATTTGCACCTTCAACCTTCCCGTTCTGAGCGGGACGCCTCTTCTGTTGGGCTAACGCGGCGAAATGGTGCTCCCGGCAGGGCTCTCACCTGCAACCGCGACGTTCGAAGCGTCGCGCTCTGGTACTTTGAGCTACGGGAGCAAGCAGAAATGGGGTATTGGATTGTTGGAGTGGTGGAGTGATGGGGCAGACGGGCGGCCCGATTTAGGGATTCAATAATCCATCTATCCATTACTCCATCACCCCACTCCGAAGTTGGTGGGTCGCCACGGTGCTGCCCCGTGCTCCGCGGTTTAAGCGACCGCTGCATCGCTGCAATGCTTGCAACCCAACCGCGACGCGAAGGCGGAGTTGAACCGCCGCAGCCAGGCCTGTGAAGTCCTGACCGGCACCGGTGTTCGCGTCGCGTGAAATCGGTAAAACACCTATGCTCGAAAAATGGAGTCCCGTGCTGGAATTGCACCAGCCTTTGCGGCTTTGCAGGCCGCCGCCTGAGCTGCTCGGCCAACGGGACTTTGGAAATGCGCGGGCGGATGGTTGCCCACCCGCCCGCGTGGTTGCCTTCTGGTTGTCCTTGAACCGGCAGACGGCGTGATGATCAGGCCGTCCGCACAAAGTCCGAGATGACCGCCGGCACGCTGGTGTCGAAGCCTGCCACGTCCAGCATCCCGCGGTCGTTCGGATCGGCCAGGGTAAAGCCGTTGCAAGTCATCGCTTGGGTTCGGTGGCCGCCGTGACCAGGGCCGTCGCCGCGCTGGCCTCCCGTGCGGTGAGGCAAGAACCGGCCACCTATTTACGATTCCAGATTTACGATTTACGATTCTCTCCGAAGCCATGCGCCAGCCAAAATTCGCCGCTGACAAGCAGCATGATTCTGCTAAATTAACCCCGAGATGAAATCAGGCCTGCCATTGAACTAACCGCCGGGAGTGCCGATCTGGGTTGATCCGGAGCGCCTCAGCGGGGCGCCTTGCTTCAAGGGCACACGTGTGCCGGTGGACAGCTTATTCACCAATCTCGAAAGCGGCCTCAGTCTCGACGAGTACCTCGACTGTTTTCCAGACGTCACCCGCGTGCAGGCGGTGGCCGTGCTCGAATACGCCCAGAAACTGACGATCCAACCCGCAGCGTGAAAGTTCTGCTCGACGCTCGCGCGCTCCGTACGTTGCGCAGGTTCCTACCGGGCCACTCTATTGGCACGGCACAGGAGATGGGCTGGGGTGGATTGAAGAACGGCGATCTGCTCGGGGAAAGGAACTCGGATCTGTCCCCTGCAGCGAACGAACTATCGGATTTGCGCACGATTCCAATTCGAGCTAGGGTTGACTAATGACAGCAGCGAAAGTCATTGATGAAATCATGCGCCTTCCTCGTGAGGAACAATCACGCGTCCTCGAATTTGCTTTCGACCTGGCGCGCAAGCGTCAGCTTTCGGGCAAAGAGCTGTCCGCGTTGGCGCAACGGATGGTGGATTCAGACGATCCAGCCGAAGTGGAAACACTCAAGTCTGAGATCACGCGTGGCTTTTACGGGGATTAATTGTGCCGCGCGTTCGGCGACAGGATCTCCCCCGGGACCTATGGGCGCACCTGTTGGAGCGCGTCAGGACCCGCCACATTGCGGTTGATCAACTTGGGCTGCTCGCTGACTGGCTGGCCACAGAGCCGGAGGTTCCGCGTGGAAAATGGTTCAAGAGATTTTCCGGCATGACCGTATGCGGTGAGGGCGAATTGATCAGAACTTTTCTTCAGGGCGGGCAGGCTGCAATCGGTGAAGAATTGAAGTGACCGGGCCGATAGCGGTGGTCGCCAGGCATCGTTCCACACCAGGGCCGTGAGCGGCATCCGCTGCAGCAGGGCATCCCACACCTCGACCTCGTTGAGCCACTGAGTCGGAATCGCCTCACGCGGCAGATCGCAGTCGTTGATCAACGCGACGATCTCGGCCTTGCTCGAAGCCTTCTTGGCCTTCTCGAAGGCTTCCACGATCGCGGGCAGCTTGTCGGCCGCGGCGTAAGTCGCCACACGGTCCTCACCATTCACCTTGCGCTTGACCGCGCGCTCGCAAGGGGGCAGTGAAGAAACTCCGTTCTGACCCCGGCACAAAGCGGCGGCTGGGAATTGCAGGCCGCCCGCTCACCCGTCGGCCAACTCCCGCAACCCGCCAACCTCGTCGCCACGGGCGGCGACCTCGAAGGCACCGTGGACCTCTCCTGGGACGCCCTCCGCCGCGGCGTCCAAACCTACATCGCCCAGCAAGCCGCGTCGCCAAGCGGACCCTGGACCCAATGCTACGTCAGCAAAGCCTCGAGCTGCACCGTCGCCGGCCTGACCAGCGGCACGCAATACTGGTTCCAAGTCTGCGCCATCGGCGCCGCCGGCCCCAGCGCCTGGAGCGACCCCGCCACCAAACGCGCGACCTAAACAGCGCACAGCTTCCGGGCCGGGGTTGAAGGTTTCGCCCCGGTCCGGGGCTTGCGGTGAACAGCGTGGGGCCGGGCTTGGGTTGGTCCGGCCCCCGCCGCCGATTCGGCGACCTCACGCTTTTGCCATCTCTACAGTCGCCTCTCGACCCGCGGCATAAGAATGCAAAACCTTGTTGCTAAACACCAAAATGTTTGCGACCTAGTTGCTCGCACTAAGCAAATGCCGGACATCAAATTTAGCTGCAACCACTGCGGTCAAAATCTCGAAGTCGAGATAGCCGGTGCCGGTATGCAGATTGAATGTCCAGAATGTGGCGCTCAGCTCGTCATCCCTGAGAGTGAGTCACCGACTTCAACTGAAAGCGTAACCGATGCATCACCGCCCCTTCCGCCTCCACAACAACCAGTCGAATCCCCGCAGCCAACGCCCCCGCAAGAATATAGCGAAGAAATCAAATTATTGCACAAGGCAGCCGAGCAGGGGGATGTCGAGTCCCAAGGCCGTTTAGGCTTTGCCTATTGGCAGGGAGATGGCGTGCCACAAGATTATCCAGAGGCAGTAAAATGGCTCACCAAGGCCGTAGAGCATGGATATGACGAACCATATTTGGGCCTCGAGGCACGAGTCCGTTTGGGGAGAGCATACTTCGAAGGTTTGGGCGTGCCACAGGACTATTTACAGGCAACAAGGTGGTTTGCCGTAGCGGCAGAACAGGGCCACGCCTTGGCACAGGTCCATTATTGCTCTGCTTGTCGTCAGGCAGGCTTCGCTTATCGGCATGGAAGCGGCGTGCCACAAAGTGACGATGAGGCGGCAAAGTTCTTTCGTTGGGCCGCAGAGGAAGGAGATGCTGAATCGCAAACGAATTTGGGTATCGCTTACATAGAGGGACGGGGGGTGCCACAAAGCGACAAGGACGCAGTGAAGTGGTTTTCTAAAGCGGCAAAGCAAGGGGACGATTTAGCGCAGTTCTGGTTGGGCACCTGCTATTTCTCGGGGCGGGGCGTGCCACAGAACTACGTTGAAGCATACAAGTGGGCAACGTTGGCTGCTGCACAAGGCGGCGCAGACCCGCAGAAGCTTCAAGCTGAGTTATCTGCAAAACTGAGTCCGAAACAGATTGCTGAAGGCCAGCGCGTCGCCGCATTACAAATCATAGAAGAATCCTCCTCATTGGACCCCAAAGCCGAAGCCGATCAAACGCGGCAGGCTATTCGATCGGAAGTCCGACGGGAGGTGTGGCGCAGAGACCAAGGTCAATGTGTGAGGTGTGGCAGCCGTGAGAACTTGGAGTATGATCATATCATTCCTGTTTCAAAGGGTGGCAGCAGCACTGCGCGCAACATCGAATTGCTTTGCGAGACCTGCAATCGCTCGAAGTCGGACTCGGTTCAGTAAATGCGTGAGGGGCGGCAACAGACCGCTTTTGGGCCATCGCAGATGCCGATCCATTTGCGGCCCAGTTTATCGTTGGCGTCAATAGTCGTGCCTCAGCCGTAGAAGGGGTCGAGAACCAAGTCCACTGCTGTCGTCGCCGAACGTAGCCCAGCCATTTATGCCTGGCTGCCGCTCTGCATGGACTTTAACAAGCGTTGCGCAGCCTCAATCCGGTCTCTCCGACCAGCGGCGAGCCCGGCCCTTAAGAGCCTGAACACTGACCCAGTGCTGCCCTCCTCGCCAAGGGTCTTCACAAGGAAATCAGCACGAAATAGCGATCTATATCGGTTGTAAATATCAAACGCCCGATCGCAGAGCTTGAACGCCTCCTCCTGTGTAGGCAAAGCTCCGTCCGGGAGCGTCTTCTTGAGGGTCTGTTTGCCCGATATATGCGCCCCAAAATTACCACGCCAAAGGACAAGCTTCTTCACCAACGGATCGTCGCATGAAACCTCAGCCTTGTCTTTATTCAACGTTCTTGGATCAGGGAAATGGCTCCCAGGGATGATCCTCCGTGCAAATGATGGGTTCACAGGGTTCACCCTTTTCTTCACGGCCTCGTGATCGAAGAGATGTTCATGGGCTTCGATTGTCGCAAGCAGCGTTCGAAGACTAAGCGCCTTTTCGCGTTGGTCATAAATGCGGGCGAGTCGTGACCGCCCGGTTTCACGCACGGCAATAGCCACCCTGTCCCAAAAGAACGCAGCTTGGCCTACCTCGTCGCTGTATTTCTCAGAATAATCGCTTAGCTGGTCATCGATTCGCAGAAGCTCTGGCGCAGTCACTATGTCATCCGAAAGGCGTTCCAGAAGTTTCGCAAAATCAACCTCGCCTGAAATGGGAATCGCTTCATTCTTCATATGACTCCGAAAGTAATTCAGTCCCCCCCTTTACGCCAAATCCTTATTGGGCCGTCCGATTCGCGCCCTGACGCCAGTCCCGCAGCGTTAAGTGCCGCCTCCCGCTGGGGCCGCGCGGCGGTTTTCGACGTTGTACAGGCCGGGCCATTTCGGGGCTTGTGCAGGCGGGCGGGCGTAGAACTGGGGCGAACGGGAAACATCAACCAAAGATTGCTTATGTCCACACCGATCCTCGATCCCAGCTTGCCGGCCGATAACTCGCCGTTAGTCTCGGGCGAAATGCGCGGCCAGTTCCAGGCCATCCAGAACAACTTCGACGACCTCCGTGCGCGCCTCATCGCCCTCACGCCGCTGGGCCTGACAGTTTCCAATCCGCCCACCCAGGCCGACGTGCAGGCGATTGCAGACAAACTGGATGAGTTGATCAACGCCTTGAGCGCCTGAGCCTGCCTCGGGAGGGCGAGCGTCCCTGCGAGCCCTGACCTCTTTTAGTCCCCAGATAAGTTTGGGCTCGCTCGCCCTCCCGAAGTCTTGGGGTCTTGGGGTGACCAACCGGACTCGCACCGACGAATACGGCTTTGTATTCGCGCAGTTCGGGTTTGCCGGCGACGAGCATCGGGCGGTTGTCCACGCAGGGCGGCCCGCCTTCGTCCGACTCCGGCGCGGCAAGCTCGGTGTCGCGGGCCAGGGATTTGAAATCGGTGTCGCCCTCGCGCCGGCTGTAGAGGTTGACGCCTTCGCTGTTGGCGAGGTTCAAGTCTATTTCGACCACGCCGACGCGTTTGTCCTTTCCGCCGCTGACCTTCCTGGCGGCGTAAGCATCCGAACGATGAACACCCGCACCTATAGCGTTACGGCTGATTCTGTGACGACTGTGCAGGATGTCAACTGGGGAGTTGAGGTCTTTTCAACCATTGCTGCCGGGCCGTGACAAGCTAAACTCAACGCCCCGTCGGAAGCGCCAGCACGCGGTCAGGTGCGGGCCAAAACAGATGTCCTGCCTTGACCACCGGGCGGTTTCTTCATTCACTCCGTTCATGCCGATCCGCGCCATCATTGACACCAACGTGTTTTTGAGCGCGCTTTGGTCGAAGCGAGGGGCGGCCTTCGAGATTTTCGCCGAACTCCGGCGAGGCCGCTGGCAGATTGTTCTGAGCAACCACTTGGTTTTCGAGTATGAGGAAGTCGCCAAGAGGAAGGCGGCAGAAATGGGACTGACCCTAGAGGATATTGACGGCGTGTTGGATGCGATTTGCGCTGCAGCAGAGCAACGGCAGCTTGAGCCTGCGTGGCTTCCTCGCTTGAGCGACCCGGACGACGAGCCGGTGCTGCAAATGGCGGTAGAAGCCAAAGTGCCGGTGATCGTCACGCGCGACGTTGGGCATTTGAAACCGGCGCAAACATTTGGTATAGATGTAATGAAACCGGCCGAGTTCCTGGCAAAACTGAGAAAGAGCAAATGACGACAATTCAAGCGCAAGTGCCTGACCCGCTGGCGAGGCAAGTCGAAGAGCTTGCCGAGCAGGAAAAGGTCAGCGTTGACCAGTTGGTGAGCATTGCGCTGGCCTACCAGGTCTCCGCCTGGCGGCGGCGCGATACGGTCGCCGTCCGCGCCAAGCGCGGAGACTGGAAGAAGTTCGACCGCGTGATGGCAAAAGTCCGCAATGTTCCGCCCGTAGAGGGAGACGAGAAATAGGGAGCACTCCGGAAATCCGCCGTGTTCAGCATGGTGAGCTGGGGAGGGGCGTTGGTCATTCATCCGACATATATTTTATGGCGTTGGCGGCACCCCGAGTTGCGGCGCAAAGCCGTTTGAGGCAGGCCTCGGCGGCTCCGATACGGCTGCCCTTGAGGACCGGCCACGGTTCCCAGCCAGGCACGAAGGGCTGTTGTGACCTTGACAACTCTTCCGTCGTGCGTAAACTATACTCGAGCCCTAGGGGAGGCGGTTTCGCGTGTGGGCCGCGGAACTGAGGGGAAGGGAGAGCTAAGCACAAGCAAGGAACATCCTAGGAACATGCTTGCAACATGCTTGCTACTACGGTATCACTAGCGTGGTGTTGGCGCGCTGCTACGGTCTTGCGGTTACTTCTCTGGCGGGGGCACATCGGCGCAGGTCCGCTTGAGCGCGTCTTTCCGGCCGTTGATGACTTGCCGCGTCCAGATGAAGACCCGCGAACCGGGCGGGGGCCGGCCGAACTTGTTGACGTAAAGGTCCGTGATCTCGCTCCAGCCCTGCACCGCCTGGGGCAGCCGGCCCAGGAGGACGCCGTTGCTCCGGGGTACCGACATGCCCCGGCTGCACCATCGCACCCCGAACACAAAGGTGAACCTGGCGGGCGCCTCGGGCACTCTCAGTCGCAGCGTAATCACCCCGCGCCGGTTGCGGATTTCCAGCGCCTCGACCGGATTCGGAAGGAGTCTCTCCCGCTTGGGGGGGTCGAGCACCCGCGGTTGTCCGTAGGCGGCGAGGGTGCCGTTGATTTGGCAGAAGAACCGGTAGGGGAGCATCCCCTCCTTCCTGGCCGCCGCCGCCCAGGCGACGAATTGCTGGTCGGAGAGCGTGCGCCACACGCTCGCGACACGGCCGAGATTTGCCTGGGCGCGCTGCCGGTCGGCGGTGGGGCGCGGCGTACGGCGGGGCCGGCTCCGCACGACCTGGCCATGCTTGGTGTTGACGTACACCTCGTTGCCGATGGCGCCGGAGAACTTGCCTCTGCGTACTTTCATAACTGTTTCTCGGGTCGCCGGCTGCCCGGTCAGTATAGGCGAGCGATTCCCCATCGCCCCGGCAACCCTGCCCTGCATCAAACCTTCAATCCCTCCGCCGCGCAAGGGGCATTCTCGACAATTCTCCCGCCGAGGCGCCGCTGAGAGTTGGGGTGACCAACCGGATTCGCACCGGCACAAACGCCTTCACGGGGCGTTATGCTGCTGTTACATCATGATCACGATCGCAGGAAATGCAGAAGGCAGAATGAAGAATGAAGAATGTCGGAAGGCACTCCCAGGCGGGTCTTGCATTCTACATTCTGCATTCTGCATGCTTCATTTCTGGTGTCCGTGGCCGGACTCGCACCGGCTAGGGGCGGCTTGAAGGGCCGGCTGCTCGAGCTGCTTTGCATTCACGGACGGAAAAAATGGAGTGATGGAGTATTGGAGTATTGGAGTATTGGAGTGATGGGGCTGGCGTTCATAACCAGCACTCCATCACTCCGCCACTCCATTACTCCGATCTGATTCTTGCGCGCGTCTTGTAAGTCAGGAGCGGTCGGAACGTCGCAATGACCGAAACCAGTCGGGCATCCATGAGATCCTGGACCACGTCCTCGATGTTCTTGTAAGCGGCGGGAGCCTCTTCGTAGAGCAACTCGCGCCGTTCGCAGATAACCCGGCCACCCAGCGGTGTCTGGGTCAACTGGTGCGTGCCGAAGCGCGCGCGCATGCGCAGACGGGTCTCGCTCCGCGCCCACTTGCGGCCAGCTCCGTGAGCCAGCGACCAGGCGTGGCTTCCACAGAACAACCAATTGCTGCTTGCCCAAGCCCAACTGCCTGAATTCCCGGGCGTTCACCACCTCCTGGACCGCCTGCAGCTCGGCGAAGTGGTTGCCGCCACCAATCGTGCCCAGCGCCTCGTCGAATTCCGTGGATTCGAGCTCCGAGGCCGCGAGAACCTCCCGCGCATCGCCTTCCCACGGATGCTCCAGGTCGAAGCGGAGCTCAGCCCAGCGGTTGAGCTTGAGGTCTCGCTGAACCAGGTCGGTTTTGAACAAGGCCATGCCGCAGCCGATGTCCCCGCCGATCAGGTGAGGGTAGATGAATCCCTCGGTTACAAAGGCCGCGCCCACCGGGCTGCCCTTGCCGGGGTGCAAATCCGGAAACCCGACTGCCAGGCGCATCCCTTCAAGTTTCGCCGCCGCATAGAGCTGGCGGAGCGCCTCGCCTTCGATCCAGCTTCGGGCCGAGGCGAAAAGGCGCACGGGCGGAACTGGGGTGATGGAGTGCTGGAGTAATGGAGTGTTGGTGTTCATGAGCAAAAGGATTGATGGATTAGTGGATTAATGGATTGTTGAATTGACGGAAGAAACCGCCGGGAAGCTCTGCTGCCATTAATCCATCAATCCACTATTCCAACAATCCAATTTGTTGGTTGGCCACTGGAGTCGGGATTGCGCCGACACCTCCGGCTTTTCAGACCGGCGTGCAGACTGACTACACCATCCAGTGCTGGGAGTGATGGGCGATCTGCTTTCGCGCTTCAGAAAACAATGGCGGAAGGCGCGAGTAATGCTCTCGCCCCGGCGATGCCGGTCCTGTTTTCGAGACAGGTGCAGCCAGCTTATATCTGCCTGCCTTCCAGAGATGGTCAGGGTGGCAGGAATTGCACCTGCGTCCTCCTCGTTCCGAACGAGGCCGTCTGCTGCTGACATTACACCCTGAAATTGGCTGCCAGGGTTGGACTCGCACCAACACCGAACGGTGTAACAGACCGCCATGCTACTTTGACACCACCTGGCAATGGAGCTGCCGGCGGGATTCCCACCCGCATTGTTCCGCTTAGAAGGCGGATGCCTGATGTGTTCCACCACGGCAGCAGCATGAAATTGGTCAGCGCGGCAGGACTTGCACCTGCGGTCCCTCGGTCCCAGGCCGAGTGCGTTGGCCGTTACGCTACGCGCTGGAAAATGGCGGATCCGAAGGGACTCGCACCCTCAGCCTTCCCGCAGACAACGGGTTGCTCCGCTAATTGAGCTACGGATCCAGAAATAGTGGGGGGTGCTGGTAATGCTCCAGTCGTCACTTCCGACAGTTGTTTGCGACACCGGTTTTACAGACCGGCAGCCGGAACACCTCCCCAAATTGGTGGCGGGGGTGGGAGTCGCACCCACGGAGGTCGAGCTTATGAGGCTCACCTGAATCTCATTCTCCCCGCAGTTGACATTGGTGGAGTCGGCGGGTAAAGGTCCCGCATGAGCTTGCTTGCAGGGCAAGTGCATTTCTTGTCTGCCACGACCCCATTCAAATGAAGAATGCAAAGTGAAGAGTGCAGAATGCCGGCGCACCTATTGGGCGGCCATCTCATCGTTCTGCGCTCTGCGCTCTAAACTCCGCCTTCGAGCAGGCCGCCCTGGTGCTGCCCCAGGCGAGCTGAGTTTTGGAGATTCGGCTGCAAAGGCTGGTGGGTGGCCTATTTGAGTGGAAAACGCAGGGTGCAGAGTGCAGAATGCTCCGAGCTATGAAGCATCAGAACCTTCAAATCCGCACAAAGCAATTCGCACTGGAAGTAATCAAATTCTGCGAGGCGCTTCCCAAAGACGAGACCAGTCGGATTCTTGCCTGGCAACTGCTTCGGTCAGGAACATCAGTCGGCGCGAATTACCGCGCAGCTTGCCGTGCAAAATCGAAACCCGCCTTCATTTCGAAGATGGGCGATGTTCTCGAGGAAGCGGACGAGTCGGGATACTGGGTCGAACTGCTGGTGGATTCGGGGAAAGTCGATCAACAAGAGGTGGCGCCGCTGCTCGCGGAGGCCAACGAACTCGTCGCCATTGCCATCTCCCCGATCAATACCGCGAAGCGGAACGCAGGAACCAAAGAATAGCGGTCCTTCATTGTTGGAAAAATGTGGGCCGGGAGGATTCTGCATTATGCACTTTGCATTCTGCACTTGAATCGCTCCCGGCCCGCGCGATTTCAACAAAGAACAAACACCTCTTGCTATCTTGCGATACCAACCCACGGTTTCACGGTGGTTCTTTCGGTGTTTAGGGGCACACCTCCTGCGAAGCCCTTAGATTGTAAAATCCGGCTTAAATCATGCGGCGCGCATCGGTGGCGACCAGCCCCTATCCCGGCCGGCGGAGAACCTCGGCTCTCCCGCGCCCCTTCATGTTTTCTGCCTGGTGACATCGTCTAGATGCCGTCTTCGTTTCGTATCACAGTGCTGTGCCTTTCTTTTCGAGTTTTGCTTCAGTCTTGCATGGGCAATAAAAAACCCTGCTTCCGTCGCGGTAAGCAGGGTTGAAAATCCTATGGATCCTATGATCGCATCACCTGCCTACCAAAAGTCTATCGGGGTTGCTATACCCGGCCCGATGTTGTTTCAGGCCCGACAATAGACTCCGGCTGAACATCCAGCCGACGACTGGCTGTTCACGACGTGTCGCTCTCGCGAGCGGCCTCGCCGGCCCTATCGTTGCTAAAATGTTCATACAGGTGTTCATCGAACTTGCCGCAAGACTACTACATGCACCTAATCTTGTCCACTTATAAAAGTGAACCAGGCCGCTACAGAATCTCGAACAGAAATGGGCCTGGGAACGATTATGGCTGTTCGACCCCTATGGATTATACCGGCTGAGAGCGCCGGATGCTCACAGGGGGTAAACTCCCGGGTCTCCTGGTCGATCGGCGGCGGCTATGTAAGTCGAGCGGCTCAGTGGAGCTTTTTGTCCGGTCGTCTGTCCAGGAGCGAATCTTGTGACCATCCCTACACGTGCCACGGTGGGTTGCCCATTAGCCCATTTTTGCCACCCACAGGTCCTGGGGGCGCCAGAATCTAGCCTCGACACCGATGGCGCGCCGCGCCACGCTTCCGGCCGATGGCATGCTCTTTAGCCATTCAGGTGCCGGATGCGGCCGGGCGCCCAGCGATGTCACGCGACACCCTCAGCCAGGGTCACCACCGCCGTTCCATTGGTGCACGCCGCGGCCCAGTAATCCCATTAACCCCACTCGTGCTCAAGAGCCCGACCTCTCCCATGAACCGACTCGTCTCCCCCACCTTCGCCATCCTCACCCTCTTCGCCCTCGCCTGCGCCGCCGCACCACCGCCGGGGGGCTGGCAGACAGCCGCGCCGCGGGACGAGATTAGCCCGGCGTTTTCGTTCGAGCCAAACGGTGGACCAAACCACGACGGAAGCTTCGTGATCACGCACGATTCACGCGAGGGACTGGACGGTTGGTTCCAGAAATGGTTCGCGGTCAATGGCGGCGAGTTCTACCGCTTTCAAGCGGTTCGCAAGACGCGTGGTGTGAGTGTGCCGCGCCGCAGCGCGGTGGTGCGTGTCCTCTGGAGCGATGCCGCAGGCGGGATGATATCGGCCGATGTGCCGGAAGACCAAATCAAGGAACTTCGCCACGTGCCCAGCGCCGAACCCGAATACCCCGTGGACGGCGCGACCGACGCGCGCGGCTGGACCACCCTCTCAGGCGTTTATCGCGCGCCCGCAAAGGCCACACGCGCCGTGGTCGAGCTGCACCTGCAATGGGCGCCCAAGGGGCGCATCGAGTGGAGCGAAGTCGAGTTCGCCAAGACCTCGCCGCCGCCGCCCCGGAAGGTGCGGCTTGCCACTATTCACTACAAGCCCACGGGCAAATCACCGCGGCAGAATTGCGAGGAATACGCGCCACTCCTTGCGGAAGCCGCCACCCAAAGAGCCGATCTTGTCGTGCTGGGGGAAACCGTGCCGTCGGTGGGCGTGAAGGGGAAATTGGCCGAGTTGGCCGAGCCTGTCCCCGGCCCCACCACCGATTATTTTGGCGAACTCGCCCGGAAGAACGGTCTGCACATCGTATTGAGTCTCCATGAACGGCTCGGAAACCTGGTCTATAATACAGCCGTTCTCCTCGGTCCGGATGGCACGCTCATCGGGAAGTACCATAAGGTCTGCCTCCCGCCGTCCGAGGTCGCAGCCGGCGTCGCACCTGGCAGCGACTACCCGGTATTCGACACGAAGCTCGGCAAGGTCGGTTTGATGGTCTGCTACGACGGTTTCTTCCCCGAGGTCGCCCGCGCATTGTCAAACCGCGGGGCGGAGATCATCGCCTGGCCGGTGTATGGCTGCAATCCCCTGTTGGCTCAGGCTCGCGCCTGCGAGAACCACGTCTATATCGTCAGCAGCGCCTTCATGCAACCACAAGACAAGTGGATGATTTCAGCGGTCTTCGATCAGACCGGCAAACCCATCGTGCAAGCCTCCACTTGGGGCACCGTCGCCGTCGCCGAAGTTGATTTGAGCCGGCCCTACGTCGGCCCGTACAACCTCGGCGACTTCCGGGCCATGGTCCCGAGGCATCGGCCGCCGGAAAGCAATGTGGCGAGGCCTTGAACCAGCAAGCGATAACCTCTCCCAGGAGAGAGGCACTCACGACCAGCGCTTAAACCAAGCCGAAATCGCGTTCTGCCGCCCCCACAGTTAGGGCGAGTGCCAGCATCAAACCCGACCCAGTGGATCCTGTCATACGCATGGCGCTCAGCCTGGCACGCAACTCCGGCCGCCGGCGATCAAGAAAACTGCAGGCGCAGACCTTTATGGGTGGTGGGGTTCAGCGTGGGTCGGGTCTGTGCGGATGGCCGATGCTTTCGCCACAGGTCCGGTGTGCCCCGTTTGTCCTTGGCAATGATGTAATTCTTCGCATATTCCTGCTACATCGGGCGGTCCTCCCAGGCATCCAGGGCCCGCGACTTCCGGTGTCCGGGGGCGGTAGCGCCCGGAGCGTGCGGGAGGGATGGATAAGACTTCATTTATCGCTCATGGCGTTCACGACAAACTGCTGTATCACCGGTCCCACAATCTCATACGTCGTGCTCTTTTCATATTCGTTTCCCCACACAATGGCATTTTCGTCATGCACCAACCGGTGCTCTTTCGTGAGCGTCACGCTCACGGTCACCGTCCCGCCCGTCCCGTCCGACGTGCCGCTTATCAGCCCGGTGTCGGGGTTGATGCTCATCCAGCTCGGTTTTTGTGTGAGTGAGAACTTCAGCGGCTCGATCTTCCAGAATTTGGTCCCGGGCTTGGGCCTGGCGCCGTCCCTTCTCGTGAGATCCCCTATGGAACAGATGGCCTTCACCTGGTAGCGATAAGGCTGGCCCGCGGGCGCGATGGTAACCGGCGTGCTGTAGATGAACGGCCTGGGGGCTTCGACGTAATCGGAATCTCCGCTTCTCTTGCCATTGGTGTCCACCGCCACGACACGGTAATAAGCCTTGTTGGCGTTCGGAAGGGCGTTGCCCACGCCCAAAACCTCCAGTGAAGTGCCGGCGACCTCGGCCACGAAATTGGCTGCGAAACGGTTCGCGAACTCTTTCGTGTCGCCCAGCTTGACCTCGTAGGGAGTGTCATGGACGGTGAAGCCCTTCTCATCGCTGCCGTATATTCTGTACTTGGCGGGCGGACTCCCCACCGGATTGGCACTCCATGTCAATGTGCCGATGCCGGCGTCGGCGTCGTATTTGATCGCTAACTCGATGGGATATGCTGGCCCCTGGGCCGTGAAACTCCAGGTGTCGCTCCACGGCCCCCAGACGCCGTTCGAGTCTCTCGCTTTCACGTGCCAGTAATAGGTCACGTCGTGCGTCAACAGGCCGGGACGGGCAAGGGTGTAGCGGGTCTGGCCTTTGTCGGGCGTTCTCGAGATATACTTGTCGAAATTGGGAGACATCGGCCATCTCATGTCGGAACGGTCGGAAAGCTGGAAGTGATAATCCGTGATGGCGTCGCCGTCCGGGTCCGTGGCGGCGTTCCACTCGAAGACCGCATCCGTGCCGTCGCTCTTGCCGCCGTTGGCCGGATAAACGGGGCCCGCAGGCGCTTGGGGAGGTCGCGTCTTCGACCTTTCGACCCATTTGTGTGTGATCCTTACATGCCTGGCGACGTTTGCTCCGCTTCCGTCGTCCGTGTGTTCCAGGTAGGTGAAAAGGTTGTTTCCCACCGTCATGGACGGCATGGCTAATGGCGCCATTTGGATGTCGTTTGTGATCTTAAACTCGCCGAGCGAAGCTTTGCCTGCCAGCGTGCATTTAATCCAGTACTCGTTTGCCATCGTGGTGCGCCCCTGGAACCTGCCGTCAAACTCGGCCAGTTTGGTCAGCGGTGCGTAAACGGGCCGCCCATCTTTCGGATCGGGCCAGCCAATCTCGAAAGCATACCCGTCGCCGGAGGCAGTCAGGGTGCCTCCGACAAATTGATAAGGCACTTTCATCTGCCAAACGATGACGCCCGTGCTTCCGTCCGCCGCCCTCAGGACTCCGTCCTGGTTGGTGATGTTGGTGATGGTCGCGCCTGCCCGCCACTGCGCGTCGTTCTTGAAATCCGGAACGTATTCCCAGGTGCCGTTGTAGATCGTGTCCGGAGCCATCGGCGGATTTCCCGACATATCGCCGTGATATTTCACCGGGGTTTCATGCCCCCACCTCCACTCCATGGCCTCGTGCGGGCGCAGGACCATGCCCATGGTCCACCAATTCCACCCCTGGAGCTTCTGTGTCGTCTCCCCCTCCCACGTATAATATTGCGAGTAGTCCTCATTATTCTTAAGCGGATCAAAGGGACTCATGATCCCATACTGATGCACGCGTTTGATCAGATCGTGGTCCCGTATCAAATCTCGCTCGCTTGCCAGGGTGTGATTGTCCCGCAGGAGCATCATGGTGGCCATGTCCCCGTCCAGCGTGTTGTACTTGCCCTCAAAGAACACCTGCGGGACGCAATGCCCGGGACAATGGCTGAATATGCAATCACCCATGCCGGCTTTGCTCAGCAGGTCCGCGACGCACAGCGTGCTGTTCCCACAGGTATTGAAACCAAACACATTTATCGCCTGCGAAACGTCGCCCTGCGCTCCGTTGTCACCATTGCCTTTGTGGTAGCGATGGGTGATGTAGAAGTAGAATATCGCGAGCGCCTTTTCCCCGTCGGTCGAAAGCCCCGCCACAACCGAGTTCGCAATTGTCTCCTGCGAGAAGAAGTCAATGGGGCCTGTTTTCAGCCACGGGTTTATCACCTTTGTCGCGCCGAGGTTCTCCATGCGTACTGAACGGCTGGATTCCCACGTCTGCTCGTACGGCTCCCATACACCGGGAAGGGTGGTGCACATCTTCCCGTCCATCGTGCCGCCCAGAGTGATGCTGTAAGCGAAAGGGGAGGTAGTGATGTCCTGAACGTGGGTTCTCGGAACGTCGGTTGGGTCGGTGTTGGACGCCCATGGCTCGAACGCCGCCTCCAACTGAGGAATAGGACCAAGAACAAAAAGGGCCGCCATATAGCCAATCACTCGAAACGCTTTCACCATGATTGACCCGCCTTAAAGGAAAGGTTCGAGAAAGTCAAGATGCCCATTCGACCCGAAGCTCGCAGGAAACGCTTGGCACCTCGATCGAAATCAAGTGCGGGTCACCAGTTTGTGCGGGGAGCGAGCACCCATGAACGCGACCATCCTCCTTGTCGAAGATGACCCCGGACAGGTCTTGACGTTTTCAGATGTCCTGCGCGCCAAGGGTTCCAAGGTCGAACAGCGTTGGCTGGAACCTAGGGTCGTGGACGGGTGCATCTGCACAGTGCCGCCGTTCACGGGATTCCAGTCCACAGTAGCGGCGGCTATTAAGCAGTGCAAATCAAGGGTCGGATGACGCAAAAACCCCGTAAACCATAGCGAAACCCGAGCGAAACCACAGCGAAAGCCTAGCGGCAGGTATTGTGCCATCGCCGTGCTACTACCAGGTCCACCCGCGGTACCCTGGCCGGCCATACCGGGCGAGGACCAGCCCAACTATAACCTTAGCCCGGCCTGTTCGGCCACCGCTCTGTGCTGGGCAATAGCCCCGCGGGCGCATCAGTCCAGTGCCGCCGAACCGCCAGGAACCCAAGCTCCGGCCGTGCCGATCGGGTTGTCGGACCGATTCAATTCTCAGGATAGCCGCCGTACTCGCACCAGTCGAAATTCTCCGTGTCCAGTGACGCTTCTTCGGCAGCCCAATCTCGCTTGAGTTGCTCAAGGCTCTTCACCTTGCCCGGCCAGTCCACCGGAAGCTACTGGCCGAATTCGTCCACTACCGGTTTCTTGTCCAGGATGTCGGAGCCGGGGTCCTCCCTGGCCAAGCGGATCGAGCGGATCTCCAGAGTCGGGGCTTGCAGCGGCTGCTGCATGCTGACGCCGATAGGGCAGGAGAATGAAAGACAAGTACCGGAAGTCCTTGCCTTCGCGAGAGCGCCGCCTGTATAGTCGAACCTGCAGCCATGAACACGCACTTTAGCCGTCGTAGGTTTCTGAAACGGTCCGTGGTAGCGGCGACCACGGCTGCGGCATTCAGGTTTGAGGAAAAGGCGTTGCTAGCCAATGACCAGCCCTCTGTGGAGACGCCCGCGCTTCCCGTGGCCAAGCCCAAAGATCTCCCGCAATCGAAGATTGGTTCAGTGATCATCAGCCGTCTGATCTGCGGGGGCAATCTCATTTCCGGTTTCGCGCACAGCCGGGACCTGATCTACGTATCCCGCTGGCTCAAAGAGTATTTCACGGACGAGAAGGTGTTCAGAACATTCGCACTATGCGAGGCCGAGGGCATCAACACAGCCATCCTGCGGCTGGATGACAATACGCTGCGTGTCTTGCGCGCTTACTGGAAGGAGCGAGGCGGCAAGATTCAGTGGCTTGCCCAAATTGACGTTCGGGAAAAGGACACGGAAACCGCAGTCAAGCAGGCTGCTGACAACGGTGCTATCGGGGCATTCACCCATGGCAATGTCGGTGACGAATATGTGCGGCAAGGAAAAGTGGCACTGTTGGGCGAGGCGGTGCAGGTAATCCAGGCGCGGGGCCTAGTCGCTGGAATCGCGGGGCACTCGCTGGACGTGGCAAAGAGCTGTGAGGCGGCGGGGATCAAACCGGACTTTTACATGAAGACGTTCAACAGCAGGCGCTATTGGTCGGCGGGACCCATGCCGCGCAATGACAGCGTTTGGGAAGAAACGCCGGAGGAAACAAAAGCGTTCATGGAAAAAGTCAACCGCCCGTGGATTGCCTACAAGGTGCTCGGCGCCGGGGCCATCCACCCCAAAGAAGGCTTCCGCTACGCTTTCTACAACGGCGCTGATTTCGTGTGCGTCGGCATGTTCGATTTCCAGGTCCAGGAAGACGCGACCTTTGCGCGGGAAGCCATCGAGAAAGCCAGGAACCGGCTTCGTCAGTGGTGCGTTTGACCCTTCGGGTCTCTCGAGGTGGAGGACATGATGGACTCCCGCCTTTCACGTCGTCTTTTTCTCAAGCGAGCTGGCGTCAGCGGTCTTGGGCTGGCATCAATAGCCGGCCTGCAAGTGGTGTCCTCGTCTTTGCGCGCTGCCCTGAATGTCACCCATGGCTCGGATTGGGTTCGCCGCATCGTCGATCCAGAGATCCAAGCAGGCATGGAGTCCGCCGTGTTCAAGAACCTGATCCCCGCCGCTACGCAACGGGCCTATCCCGGGCACTTCACCATCAACGCTGACGGCGGCGGCTACGGGAACGACTCGACCTGGCCGGGGCTGGACTCCTGGCAGATGGTCGGACCGTATCTCCAGCTCGGGCGTGCGCGTCTGGTTCTGGATTACTTTGACTTCGTCCGGGCTTCGCAACGGAAGGATGGCAACATCCCGTTTGCCATCTTCAACGGCAGCACCCGGCCCGGTGGTTGTCTGCGGGGCCTCAAGTTCCCGCAGGATGTTTTCAGCTATCGGCCACCCAAGCGCGAGGGTCTGCCCGCCTCTAGCCAGGAGACGCGGCAATGGATCGGCTTGTTCGAGCATTGGCAGACCAAAGGATTTCCCCTGAGCACTCTGGGGCCCGCCTGCTATGTGCTCACCGCCGCGGAGATCTTCGACAGCACCGGTTCACGGTCGTGGCTGCGGGAAAGACTGGGTTCCGTGGAATCAGCCGCCAGGTTTCTGCTGACCTTCCGAAAGGACAGCGGGCTGCTGGGCGGCTCGGGGTTCTACGTCGAAGCGCCTCCGCGGGAGGGCTGCGACGGGGTGACCCAGTGCTATGCGGTCCATGCGTTCCGCCACTTGGCGCGGCTGTTCCGTGCGGTGGGAGAGAGCACAAAAGAGACCACTTGGGCGGGCCATGCGGGCAGGCTGGCGAGGGCTTTCCGGCAGGCGTTCTGGCGGGAGGACCATTTCGGCGAGTACGTCCACCCGGAACATGGCTTGGTGGACTCGCACGGCCTGTCCGACGTCAACTGGGCGGCGATAGCATTCCGCCTAGCGGACGACCGGCAACTCGAACGGCTCTGGTCCCGCCTGATAGGAGAGCCGGCGTTCTGGGCCGGAGACATGCCGACGCAAATCGTCACGAAGCCCTTCGCCTACGAAAGCTGGGAGGTCCGCCGGTCGCCGGATTGTCCAGCCGACCCGCTCAATGACGTGGCGGCGATGGGGCGGGTCTGGTACCTGGAGGCCGTGGCCTGCCAGCGCATGAAGGCCCGCGCTCGGCTCGTGGATTCCGTGCATAAAGTGTGTCGTGCCGCCCAGGGGGATGGTTATTGGCGCGAGCGCTACCACCTCAAGCCCGATGGCACCGTGTCGCCCGACGGCTCCCAGAAGTACTGCGAGTACGCGGCAGTCCTGGCGCGGGTGGTCTTCGGCAATCCGAGAATCTCTTCCCCATGAAGACTCCATCGCGCAAGGTGAAGCTGGTTGCGGGGGTGGAAACCTACGGCTTGAAGCCACAAGTCGCTTTGCGGTTGTATCTGTCGGTTTTCCGGGGCGTCGCACGGGCAGCGATTCTCACTGCGGCAGGTGCCCCGGCACAGGACTGGAGTAGGCCTTTCACGTTCGTGCCGGTGAGCGCACCGGAGATGGTGCTGGAAGCGGTTCCGCCAGGAGCGGTCGAAGGTAATGCCGTCTCCACCGGCCGACGGACGGGAGGGGAGAATCAGGTCCGGGTGGTGATGCCAAAGGAAGGGAACAGTTACGCCCTCCAGGCGAAGGCGAGCCCGCGCCTGGTGCTCGCGGTGGCGGCGGGGAAAACTAACAATGGCACGCCGGTCGTTCCTGAGACGGACAGTGGCAAGCCATGGCAGCGGTGGATTGTCAAGGCTAGCGCCGACGGTTCGCTCAGCCTCCTGGCTGCGCATGCACCCAGCAACGGCCTCGCCGACTTTGGCGGCGGGATCACGCCCCGCTCACGGCAGGACCTCCGGGATTACAACACGGGAGACGTGCAGCCGGCGGGCTCAAAACCCGACCAAAGGGTCGATCAGTTGCCCGCCGGCAGGACTTCGATCCCGCTGATTTTCGCGTTTCGGTCCGGGCTTGTGGATGGGGAGGAGATCCGGATGACAATGTTGCCCTGAGCATCAGGTTCGATCCCGTCAAAGTCCTTCACCAGGGCTTTGTTCATTCCTCCGGTTGCGGCAAAGATATCGAGATTGACCAGAACCGGTTGACCGTTGATGTGGACGTTTTCGATGCGGCGCCCGGTGCCGTCATCAAATACCTCGGCAAAATGGAGGCGCACATGGTAACGGCCGTTCTTCGGTACGGGAAAGGAATAGGCAAAGTCCTGGCCGTACCTTTCGCTTTGATAGACGGCGGCCGGAGCAGCATTGGAGACACCCGTATCGATGGCTGCGCGGGTGCTGTTGACAGCGCCATCAACCATGTTCGGGTCTGGCACAAATTCTCCGGCCGGGTCATCGCTCCCGCAGATAACCCGAATGGGAAGCGGCAGCACGACTGGCTTATCCGAGGCGGGGGCGGGGAGCTCTGGATAGGGAAAGCTCGCGGGCATGGTCGCCGGGGGCCGGCTTTCCGGAGCACTGCCCCATGCAATATTCGGTTTGGGGCCCATGACAAACCGGAGCGTGCCACCGGCGGTGATTTGCTCGTAAGCCAGCCAGGGCTTGTCGAGTGGCTGGCCATTGAGCGAGGCAGATTGGATATAGATATTCTTCGGCGAGTTGTTCACGGCGACAATCGTGAAGATCCTGCCCTGGTATTGGTCGCGGTCGAGGTGCAAGGCCGCCCGGGTGACGACCGGGCTGCCCAGCGCGTAGATACCGCTGTCCGGGTCAACGGGGTAAAAACCCAGCGCGCTGAAAACGTACCACGCCGCCATCTGGCCGCAGTCCACATTGCCACACTGACCGGCGGGAGTGTCGTCGAATAGCGTGGCCATCACCTGCCGGACGCGCTGCTGAGTCTTGTAGGGAGCACCCGCGTAATCATACAGATACGCGACGTGGTGGCACTGTTCGTCTCCCTGCGAATACTGCCCGATGAGGCCGCTGATATCGGGAATGCTGGTCTGGATCGTGGAATCTGCCGTGAACAGGGCATCCAACTTCCGAATGAAGCCGTCGTCACCGCCATAAAGCGAGATGAGGCCGCGGACATCGTGCTGAACTCCAAAAGCATATTGCCACGCATCGGCCTCGGTATATTCGTCATTGACCAGCGCGTTGGCGATAAAGGGCGAGCGCCAAGTTCCATTGGCTTTGCGTCCGCGGAAGAACCCCGTGGTGCGATCGAAAAGGTTGCGGTAGTTGGCTGAGCGCAGATAAAAGATCCGGGCATCTTCGCGGTGGCCCAGCGCCTCAGCCATTCGCGCCAGGCACCAGTCGTCGAAAGCGTACTCCAGAGTGCGGGACGTGGCTTGTTCGCCGGATTTCGAGGCGACATAACCCAGCTCTTTGTAGGTGTTCAGCCCGTTCCGGTCCTGCATAGCGGTATCACGCATGGCCTGGTAAGCCGCCTCAGCATCGAACCCGCGGAACCCCTTGAAGAAGGCATCGACGATGACCGCTACGGAATGGTAGCCGATCATGCACCAGGTTTCGTTGCCCCAGAGCGGCCAGATCGGCGTCGTGTGCAAGCCCGACTCGCGGTATTCGGCCAGCAGGGACTGAATCAGGTCGTTCACGCGGCCAGGTTGCAACAAGTTCAGTAGCGGGTGTTCGGCGCGGTAGGTGTCCCACAACGAAAAAGTCGTGTAGTTCTGGAACCCGGGCGCGGAATGGTTTTGGTGGTCCATGCCGCGGTAGCTGCCATCGATGTCGTTGTAAAGCGCCGGGGCCTGGCAACAGAGATAAAGGTTCGCATAGAACGTGGTGCGGATATGCGGGTCGAAAGTGTCAACCTCCACGGCGTGGAACAGGTCTTTCCATTGGCGGACCGCTGCGGCCTGGACGCTGTTGAAGTCCCAGCCAGGGATTTCTGCCGCGAGGTTCTTGCCGGCTCCCTCGATGCCCGTGCCCGAAATGCCGACCTTGATCAGCACCGTCTCGTTGGAGGCGGTCTTGTAGTTGAAAAACGCTTTGAGATTGCGGCCCTGGCCGGCGCGCGTGCCCGGGGCCAGCCGCCGGCCATCCTGCTCTACCCCAAACGAATCGAATGGTTTCGAGAACTGCATGACGAAATAAATCGCGCGCTGTCCGCCCCACCCTTCAGAGCTCCGGGAACCGGTGATCGTCGTATTGCCGACGACAGCGACCGTAGCCTCAATCGCCCGGCTGTCCACACCATGCACCAGGTCCAGTATGAGGTGTGCTTGGTCTGACGCCGGGAAGGTGTACCGATGAAAGCCGCAACGCGCCGTAGCGGTCAGCTCGGCGGTCACCTTTGGGTCCTGGAGGAACACGCGGTAATAGCCAGGCGTGGCCACTTCTTCGCCATGGGAAAAGCGCGAAGTATAGCCGTGGCCCGGCGAACCGGGTTCAAGCTGGAGTTCGCCCACCATGGGCATCACCAGCACATCACCCAGGCAGCCGACGCCCGTGCCCGCCAAATGCGTGTGGCTGAACCCCTCGATCGCAGAATCCGAGTAATGGTAACCCGAGCTGCCATCCCATCCGCGCAGGGGGGTGTCCGGGCTGAGCTGCACCATGCCGAAAGGCACGATGGCGCCGGGGTAGGCGTGGCCGTGCTCCGCCGTGCCCACCAGCGGCAAGGGCAGGTCGGTCGGCTCCGGCAGCGCCGGGGCGGAGTTTATTATCTGAATGGACCCGGCAATAGTGGCCAGGAGGAAACCTGATTTCATAGAGCGCATTTTATGGATAGAAGTCTGGTCATGGTTGGATGCGGTCTCTTCATAAACGTATGTATCGTCAATGAGTATCTACTTCTCATCGTGAAAGGCTAAGCCGGAGCACCGTAATCGAGCACGCGGGAAAGACATAGTCAAAACCAATGCCAGCGGCAAAGGTCCCGGACGACGGGACGACATGATGCGGCTGCGCCAATGAATTCTCCGCATCCAGGGTACCGGTCAACATCGTGAACTGCCCGCGCGGATCAACCTCGCGTGCGCCGTTCAGAATTATCCTAACGCCTTCGACAGCGGGGGATTTGTTTGCAACCTTCAACAAGACGTCGTGTTTGCCTGTTTCAGTATCCTCCGAGGCGGACCAGTAGCAATTGGTTGTATTCTGCGTAAAGGGCAAAGCCCGGGTTCCCGCATTATCGGTAAACAGCATTGTTTGCATGTAGTATGCTGGTGTGGCAAAGTTAGTGACAGCGTCGTTCCAAACAATGCAGGGCCCGAAGTTGCCACGGCCGAGAAGGCCGGCATAATTCCCATACCCGGTCCACCACATTCTCTCGGAATTCCTCTCGCATCCTAGCATAAAGACCGCGTCCCCCAGCGCGTCCCCGAAGTTCCCAATGGCATCGCCTCCGTTTCCATGGATCGAGGAGGCATACTCGGCGACACAGATTTTCTTACAGGTCGGGTTAATGCGATCGTACTTGTCATACAGATGGGACAGGTCTTTCTCGTAGAAATGATCATCGGCAAAATCGAGGAAATGCGTGGGCGTAGGCGATGGAACACTGGTGGCATTGAACATGATCTTCATATCCGGATAATGGGCTAATATGGCATCATGAATCATGGTGTAGCGCGGGATATAGTCTTTCACCGTCGCCCACCCATTCTCGTTGCCAATTTCAATGTACTTGAGCTCGTACGGCGCCGCATGGCCATTGGCCGCGCGCTTGGCGCCCCATTTGGTCGAGGTGGGTCCGTTACAGTACTCCAGTAAATCCAGGATATCCGTTATAATCGGCTGCATTTGATCGAGCGGGCAAATGCCAAACCACTCCTTGTCTCCGGGATTTTCACTGATGCCGGACGAGGTTACATAAAGCGGTTCGGCCCCTAGGTCCTCGCACAATTGGAGATACTCATCCAAGCCAAAGTACAGGTCGTTCTTGTATCCCCACCGGTTTCTGGTGGACCCGGGCCTTTCCTCCAGCGGGCCGATGGAATTCTTCCAATTCCAGCAAGTATCCATGCCGGCGGATTCTGCGGTGCAGCCTCCTGGGAACTGGATATACTTGAGCTTCAAAGCCGTCAGCTTTTCCGCCAAGTCCAGCCGCAGGCCGTTGGGACGGTTCTTCCAGGTTGGCGGCATCAGTGTGACGACGTCAAAAAAGACCTGGCCGGTGCTGGAGGCATAGATGACAAAGCGGTTGGCTCCGGTAACGCTCATAATGCCACTGGTAGTCAAATCACAAGTGAAATGGCGCCAGTCCCGGGTTAATTCAAAATCGGCCGACTGCGCGTAAACGGCGCCATCATTGCTCTCCAAGGTTGCTCTTATCTTGCCGCTATACTGCGGACCTTTCTTGGCCCAAAAGGAGGCTCTGTAGGTCGTATGGTTTCGCAATCCCATTCCCCAGTAACCCCCGTTGGCAAGGCCCACACTCCCGGAAGCCACCGAAGTGACCTCAAGTCCAGCGCAATGCTTTTGATGGTTGTTCAGCATGGGGGTTTCGGCGGAAGTCTGTCCGGTTAAACTGCCATTCGAGGATCCGGGTTTCACCAAAGTCCAGCCGGCGATGGGATCCTTCAGCTCCTCGAAGGAGGGATTATTGATCAACTGGGCATACAGCCCCCCCTCGAACTGGTGGTTGAACTCTTCAATCTGCTGGCCCCGGCAAATCGGGGCAACGACCGCTCCGGGCGTGGATACGTCAACCGTACAACTGGGACTAGCATCTTGGGGGTCGCCTCCGGTGGCAGCGGAAGGTTCAGGGAACAAACCATTGATGTGCCGAAGCGTTTCCTCCACGAGCACTTGCCCGCCGTCAGGGCCGACGCGGAATTTGTCCGCGCTGTAGCCGCCGCCCTGGACAGCCCGAGCGGTAGGCAAGTACCCGCTCGCAACGCAGCAAAGCTGGACGAGCAGCGTCGGCACCGCGAGACTGCGGGCATGGATGCGGCTGGCATAGTCGAGATAGAGTTCAAAGGGGCAGGTAGCCATGGCCACGTCGCCCACACGCAGCACGTGGAACTCGATAGGCTGGACCGGGTCAGTCTCATAAAACGGCTCCAGGGCCGGGTTTGGCTCCGGGAGGTTTGCACTCGCCACGGTGTGCCGGAAAATCAGTTCACTTTGTCGAGCGGCCTCGGCCACGGGCAACGCGTCGTCCACCGCGTTCGTGATGCGACGCGCGATTTCCTTGCGCCTCGAGAGACCGCGCCTCCGGTCCATCTCCTGTTCCGCCGCCTGCCGGTAAATCAGGTGAGGCGACAAATCGCCCGCCGGAGCGCACTGCGGTAATATGAAGAGCTCCGCCCCATGCCGCCGATGGATCTCTTCGCGAACGTCGTGCCAGAAATCGGCGGAGACCTCGGTTATATACTCGGTCTCCTGCGCCGGGCAGGCCAGGTTAATGACCACCCCCGTCCAATTCGTGTTGGCTCCCCAGAAAAACAACAGGTTTACCGCGTGGTCTTCCGATCCTTCGACATTGGTAAAGTCAGGCGCCCGAGTGTTGCCGTACATCACCGTCGAACCGTTGCGGAACTGGGCGCGGCGGTTGTAACTGACCACGGCCTGGCTGAGCGCCCAGCTCATGCCGCCCGGTTTGCGGTTCTTCCAGGCCCGAACCACAGCCTCCGACACGCGGTCAAGAAAGAACTCGGCATACTCGGATGCCCCCATGACACCTGGGTCCTGGCTCACATCGTAAAGGCCTCTGAAAGTGCTGTCCAGCAGGCCCGGCCCCGTGTGCGTATGGGTAGCGTTAAGGAACAGCTTCGCGCTGTCCAACTCCGGCAGTTGCAGGCGCACCTTTTCCTGGAGACGTTGTTGGATCGCGCGCTGGACGAAAAGGAGATCGCAGGAAACCAGGATCGCCTGTTCAGGCTTATCCCCGCCTTGAGTTTCCAGGGCTAGGACCGTGGCCGTCAAGGGGTCACGGACGCCGGTTGATATGCGCTTGTACAACTGGCCGACAAGCGCAACTGGCCGAGTGGGTGTAATATCTGCTGTGGCCCAGCCCACGCTCAATGGACGCCTGTGGTTAACCTCCCCCGCCGGAGTCGTCTGCGCTGAGATCGAGACTGGCAGCCCAGCGTCCCCCGCCCGGCAGGTTCCGACCACCAGCACCAAAGCCACGATGGTGGGGAATGCAGATCCCATGGCGTGCCAATTGGTTCTAGGTCTATGCGAACAAGCTCGTCGAAAAGTTCGGCGAGAGGATCTTCGACCTCGTCGAGCAGGAGTCGAGGCGGCTGGATGATGTTGAGGACATCGAGGGCTAACTGATTAGGGCAAACGCTTTCTTGAGCGCGACGGCAGCCACTTCGCAGGCTTCCTCCTTGGGCATTCTATTTACCGCCTGATTGAAAGGTTCCGCCCGAACAGGTCCGTCATAGCCGATCTCGTTTAGAGCCCTCAGGAAGGCACCGACGTCAATGACGCCGGTGGCGCAAGGCAGCTCACGCCGGCCATCCGACTGTTGTTCTTTAGGGACCGCGGTTGGCGCATCGTTTAAATCAACCGCGATTACTTCGCTTCCTTTGAGCGCAAGCAGGTCGGCCACCGTGTCTCCGGCGTGCCACCAATGCCAGCTATCCAGCACGAATCCCACGTTGGCGGCATTGATTTCCGCGATGAGGTCTTTCATTTCGGCCAGGGTGTGAATGAAGGTATAGCGCCGGCTGGCCCAGGAAGTCTTCGGGCCAACATACTCAAGCCCCAGGCGAACGTCGTGCTCCTTGAGCGTTTGGGCCACTTTGCGCAAGCGCGTGACATGTTGACGAAAATTCTGCTGGTAAGGCAGCGTGTCATGGCAAGGCATAAGCCAGGTTGTGACGCGGTCCACGCCGGCGCGTTGAAGGCCTGCGGCGAATTTGGGCAAGTCATTGAGGCCCGCCCGGAACCGGTCATCATCCCGGCGAAACTCCACCGGCAGCCCGGCCGCCCCAAAAACAATACCTTTAGCTTTCATGACGGACTTAAGCTCAGGAACCTGGTCGTCCGACAGTGAAGCCAGGAATGAGCCATCGGCGCCTACGGATTCGAACCCATGCCGTGCGGCCAGCTCAATGGCTTCTCGCTGGTTGGCCGAAATGCCGATGTTGCCGCACACCAGGTCCATCGTCATCTTGCGCTGCTTCGCCTCAGCCGCGCCTGAGAAACTGGCGAAGAAGGCGCCCCCAGCCAGGGACGCGATCATCGTTTGGTGAATAAACTGCCTGCGATTGGGTTGGTGCATAACAATGTCTCTCACGCGTCGTCCTGCGGCCAGTCGTGCCACAAGCCAACTGTCTCAGAATAACCCTCGCATTCCCAATGGAAACATTTCTTTTGGACGCGTTCCTTTGACGCCGCGAAAGAATGGGTTCGACTTCCCCGACCGAGTAACGATCATTACGGAGTCGTGGCCCGATATTGAATGTGAGACAACTCCACCTATGAGAACGCGAATGAAGACCTGTGTCCACCTTCTCGCTTGGCTGGTGTCAACCTCGGTTGTGGTCACCGCCCAAACCCAAACCGCGCAAGTCCAGGTGGCTTTCTCCCAACGCCTCGGGCCGCTTGAGATCGGCAAGATGGCGCTGGGGCAGGGCGGTCTATCGGAGGATCCGATGTGGGCGGACCGCGTCGCCGAGGTTCGGGCGCTGCATCCGCGCGTCATCCGTCTGTTTGTCCAGGAGTATTTTCACCTCCTGCCCAAGCGCGGGCGCTATCACTTCGACACGCTGGACCGTTCCGTGGACACAATTCTTAAGGCCGGCGCAAAGCCGTTAATGTGTATTTGCTTCAAGCCCGCCGTGCTATTCCCCAAGGTAGATCAGGACGGCGTCGAACCAGCCGATTACAAGGCATGGGAGAAACTCATTTTCAACCTTGTTCGCCATTACAGGGAACGCAGCGGCGGCGGGTGGTATTGGGAAGTCCCCAACGAACCGGACATCGGCGAGGACGGTGGCTGTCCGTATCGGTTCAAACCGGACAACTACGTGCGTTATTATCAACACACCGCTGCCGCGATCCTGCGCGCGGATCCCAAAGCCCGCGTGGGCGGCCCCGCGCTCGCCTCCTCTCGTTCCCCGATTCTGCCGGCGCTGCTCGACTTCTGCTCAACCAATTCCGCCCCGCTCCACTTCGTCTCCTGGCACATCTACAGCAGCGAGCCCAACGCCGTGCGCGGTACGATTGAATATGTCAAACACCTCTTGACGAACTATCCTTCATTAAGGGTCGAGACCTTTCTCGACGAATGGAACATGGACCTCCTGAACCCGCCGCTCGACTCGCGTTACCAGCCTTGCTACGTGGCCGAGGTCGTCTGGCAAATGAAGGACGCGGGACTGGACTATTCGTGCTATTACCACTTGCGCGACTGGTACGTTGATTTCGACACGTTCGCGCCCTTCTTCTCGCCCCACGGCGCCGCCTTCATGACGCGCTGGTGGAATCGCATGCCGCAGTTCGACGGGCTCTTTGATTACCAGAACGAGGTGCGCCCGGCGTACTTCGTCTTCAAACTGCTTTCACGGCTGGCCGGCGAGCAGTTGCGCCTGACGTCAACCCACCCGGCGGTGCACGGTTTTGCCACCCACGATGAGCAACTGCGGATGGATAACCTGATTCTCTGGAACTTCTCGTCCTCCCCGGTCCCGGTCGAACTTGCTTTCAAGGACCTGCCCGGAGACATGCGAATCCGCCATATTGTTGTGGATGCGACTGCAGCCAGCAGCGATGAGAACGCCCGCCTTCGTCCCGAGCCGTTTACGAACCTCAAGCACGGCGACCCGCGGTTGTCCCTCACCCTCGAAGCCTACGCTGTTCACTACTGGTCCTTGGAGTAAGCCGCCGAAGAGCGGGGACAGGGTTTGAGGGAAAGGAAGTCCGAGGGGAAGGAAGTCTAAGGCAAAGACGCCGAGATTCATGTAGTCTGTTGCCATGCAAGTGAATTGGAGCTTTGGTCTGGGCGTGTTTTGTGCCTGGTTTTTGGCCGGCAACACCCTGTTCGCCGATGACTGGCCACAATGGCTCGGTCCCGGCCGTGATGCTGTTTGGCGCGAATCGGGCATCGTCGAGAAGTTCCCCACCAACGGTCCGCCGGTCCGTTGGCGTGCGAAGATCGGCGGGGGTTATGCCGGACCGAGCGTTGCGCAGGGACGTGTCTATGTCGCCGACCGGCGGCTTGCCCCAGGCACGAGCAACCCGGCGGACCCGTTCGCCCCGGGCGTGGTCCGCGGGTTCGAGCGCGTGCTTTGCCTGAACGAAGCTGACGGCGAGGTGCTGTGGCAGTACGAATACGAATGCCCTTACAACATCAGCTACCCGGCAGGGCCGCGCGTTATGCCGCTGGTCAGCCAGGGCAAGGTCTATACCCTCGGCGCTGAGGGCAATCTCTGCTGCCTGGATGCGGTTGGCG
>Ga0326727_10002982_pt1 | contig 55660 bp, 49 predicted proteins | sample MB2enrmetagenome_FD_207643 | JGI IMG/M metagenome (GOLD analysis project Ga0326727, IMG submission 207643) | Lab enriched peat soil microbial communities from McLean, Ithaca, NY, United States - MB29MY | ecosystem: Environmental > Terrestrial > Soil > Wetlands > Peat | place: USA: New York...
CATACATCAGGAAGGAGGTCTTCGCCTCGGAGCACTTGCGGTACAACTCCTCGCAGCCTTTGCCGAAGGCCTCCATATCGGTGTAGAGATTGGCGACGTGCGCGCCGGGAAGCGCGGACTTGATCTCCAAAGCGTACTTGAGTGCGGTGGCGCAGCAGACACGCGAGCAATAGGAGTGGAACTGCCGGCTGCGCGAGCCGACGCAGTGGATGATCGTGACGTTGCGCGGCTGCCGGCCGGATTTGGTCTCCAGCTTGCCGTGCCGCAGCATCGATTCCAGCTCGAAGGAGGTGATGACGTTGGGCAGGCGGCCATAGCCGTACTGGTCAATTCTAGCGGCGTCGAATTCCTTGTACCCGGTCGCCACCAGCACCGAACCGGCTTCCAGCTCCAGCGTCTCGCCGTCGCTGGTCCGCAGGCTGGGCGTGAAGTTGCCGTTGAATCCCTTGAGTCCGATCAATTCGCTGTTGAGAAAGAGGCGAATGCCGGGATGCCGCTCGACGCGCGCGGTCCAACTCCGAAGCAGGTCCCGCGCGGAGTCGAGATAGGGCGCCGTCAGGTTGAGGCGGCGGACGTTTCCACCCAGGCAGTTCTCTTTTTCGACCAAAAAAACCTGTTGCCCGGCATCGGCCAACTCCAGCGCCGCGGCCATTCCGGCGACGCCTCCGCCGAGTACCAGCGTAGAGGCGCACATCGGCGCCGTGCGGCTTTCCAGCGGCTCGTTGAACTTGACGCGCTCCACCGCGGCATGGACCAGCGCGATGGCCTTCTCCGTGGCCGCGGCGGCATCGTTGTGGATCCAACTGCACTGCTCGCGGATGTTGGCCATCTCGAGCATATAAGGATTGAGCCCCGCACGCCGGATGGCCGCGCGGAAGGTGGCCTCATGCATGCGAGGGCTGCACGAGGCAACCACCACGCGGGTCAGCTCCTGCTCGCGGACATCGTCCAGGATCGTCTTCTGGCCGGGATTGGAGCACATGTACTTATAGGACCGCGCAATGCCCACGCCGGGAATTGCCAGCGCCGACGCGGCCACGGCGTCCACATCGACGACCCTGCAGATATTGGTCCCGCAGCAGCAAACATAAACGCCAATCCGCTCTTGTGCCATGCTTCTAACTTCCTTTCCCGGCGGCCTGCTGCAACGCGGCGAAGTACATCGCCAGCGGCCGGTAAGCCATGTGCGACCACTTGCTGAAAGGCACTTCCAGCAGCAGCATGGGGACCACGCCCATCAGATGCGCGACATAAGCGATGTTGGCCGCCATGGGCAGACCGGCGCGGTGCAGAACGTGCTGCACGATTCCGCTCGTCGCCACATACAAAAGCAAGATCAAAAATATCCAGTCGGACTCGTGCGAGTGGCGATGATACGCCTCGTCTTTCTTCACTCGCCCGCGCAAGGCTAGGACCGTGACCGTGACCAATCCGATCGAGGCAAGATATCCAAAGCTGTGAGCGTACCAGTTCACCTTTGGCCCCGACTGCATCTCTTTCAGAAAGAACATAATGAGCACGAGCATGGTCAGATAACTGAGCATCAGCACAAGATGAGTGGCCCAGGGACGCTTGTTCTCGCAATCGCGGAAGCGCTTCTGGGTAAGGAAATGCAACGGCAGCAGCAGCAGGTGGCGCAGATACTGAGAGAGCGAAACCGGCGCCGCCTGCTCGCCGCGCATGGTGAAGCGCCACATGCGCAGGCAGTTGATGGATAGAATCAGGGCCAGCGCAACGCCCATCGTCCAGTCGAAGATATGCACGTCGTGCGCGGGGAGAAATGCGCCCGCGCCGTCGTAGACCGAGAGGTTGCCGCCTCCGAAGAGATATCCGAAGCCGAGAAAACCCGCGCCGGTAACCAGTGCCAGCATGAGAATCGCCGCCAGCTCCCAGGCCCAGGAGCGATACAGAAGCTGGGAGATTCCGGTGAAGTCATACTGCGCAGTCAGCCAGCGTCTCAGGCCCATCATGGTCTCGCCCGGCTCGGCGCCGCGCGGGCACTGCTCCGTGCAATCGCCGCAGTAGTAGCAGAGCCAGGGATCGAGTGTGGAGCGCAGCGGCTTTTCCAGGCCCAGTTGCAGATAGTGCATGGACCTGCGCGGAAAGACGCTGGCGTCGCCGGAGAGACGGCAAGTCGCGCTGCAATGGCCGCACTGATAGCACATGGAGGCGTCGCGGGCTCCATAGTGTTCCAGCTCGTCGATCAGGTTCGGATTTGCACGAACAGCCATTGAACTCCCAATCCTTATTGCTTTCCGCTACCAATGATGGAACGCAGTACGCCGGCCGCGGCCGCCGAGGCCTGCGCCACAGTGTCCGGTATGTCTTTCGGCCCCTGGCAGACGCCCGCGATGTAGATCCCATTCCGGCCCGTCGAGTCAGGCCCGGAGTTATAGTCGAGTTCCTGGAACCATCCGTCTGCGTCCAGCGGAATTTCCAGCTTTTCAGCCAACTCCGCGGCCCCGATGGAAGGCTGTATGCCGACCGAGAGGACCACCATATCGACCGGCTGGTCCATCAGGCGGCCGGTTGCCACATTCTCGCCGTGGACATTGAGCCGTGGGCCGCATTCGGTTACGCTGGCCGGGCGTCCGCGCACCAGCGATACTCCCTCTTCGCGAATGCGTTCGGAAAACTCCTCGTAGCCTTTGCCGAAGGCGCGCATGTCGATGTAGTACTCGAAGCACTCGGCCTGGGGCAGCTTCTCCCGCACCAGGTGGGCGAACTTGAGCGAGTACATGCAGCAGACGCGCGAGCAATAGGAGTTATAGTTTCGATCGCGCGAGCCGACGCAATGAACGATGGCCACGGCCTTCGGCTGGGGGCCGTCCGGATCGAAGACCCACTCGCCGGCCTTGGTCTTCTTGTTCTGCCGCAATGTCTTCATGACGATCTTGCCGCCGGTGGGCCCGGAGGCATTGGTCAGGCGCTCGAATTCGAGCGAGGTCAGAACATTGGGATACGTGCCGTAACCGTAGTGCTCGATGCGCCGTGCGTCCAGAGTGTCATAGCCAGTAGCGACGATGATATTGCCCACCTCCAGTTCGATCGCCTCATCCCGCGCATCCAAATGGATTGCGCCCTGGGTACACTTCCTGGCGCAGGCGCCGCACTTCTTCCCTTCACTCTGCACCCACAGGCAGTCCTCGGGGTTGATCATGTAGGTATTCGGCACGGCCTGCGGAAAGGGAATGAAGATTCCCTTGCGTGTGGCAATTCCCATATCGAATTCACTCGGCACAGTCACCGGACAGAAGCGGGCGCAGTCGCCGCAGGCCACACAGACGCTCGCATCGACGCGGCGGGCGCGCTTGAGCACTTTGACCTTGAAGGCCCCGGCGCTTCCCGTTACCTGCTCGACTTCAGAGAGCGCCAGAATCTCGATATTCGGATTTTGTCCGGCGGCCACCATCTTGGGAGTCAGAATGCACGCCGCGCAATCGAGCGTGGGGAAGGTCTTGTCGAACATGGCCATGCGTCCGCCGATGGTGCCGGTGCGTTCGACCAGATAGACCTTGTTTCCCGATCCGGCGATCTCCAGCGAGGCCTGGATGCCCGCCACTCCGCCGCCGATCACAAGCGTAGCGGTGCAGAAAGATGCCGGCGAAGATGCGCGAGGACCAGCGGCGAGCGTGAAAGGAATGCCTTGAACGGCAGCGGCAATCAAGGCCTTGGCGCGCTCAACGCTGTGGCCATCGCGGCCTTCGCCGAAGGGGGCCAGCCGGACCTGCTCTCCATCGTGGCCCGTCAGTTCCAGGGCGCGGGCAAAGGCAGCCTGATAAAAACCGGGGTGCTCCGCGGCAAGCACGACTGCGTCCAACTCATCGCGGCGCAACTCGCTCGCCAGTTGCTCCGGATGCAATGCGCCGGATGGACGCAGGGTCCGTACCACGCACACGCCGGGCAGATGGGCCGCAAACTCGGCCACGCGCTGAAGATCGAGGCCGGCCGATGCGCTCCCGGCGTCTTGGAGAAGATACAGTCCAACACGCTGCGCGGCTGGCTTCCCGGCTTCGCTCCTGCCCGCTGATGCTTCGGCTTGACTCATCTTTTGCAACTCTCCCAGACACGTGCGCGCGACGCTAAGTTAGAACTCCTGCGGCATTCGGCCCATCTCGGCCGCCGTGAAGACCGGCCCGTCCTTGCACACGTACGTCGCGCCGATATTGCAGCGCCCGCACTTGCCGAGGCCGCACTTCATGCGATTTTCCAAAGTGGTATAGATGCGCTCGGGGGCAAAGCCCAGCCTGGCCAGCACCGGCAGCGTGAACTTGATCATGATGGGCGGTCCGCAGATCACCGCGTAGGTGTCCTCCGCCGTAGTCACGGCCTTCTCGACCGCGGTAGGGATGCGTGCCACTTCGCCCTTCCAATGCGGAGTTTCACCCCCTGGATCGACCGCCAGGCAGAGCCGCAGATCGGCGCGCCGAGACCACTCCTCCAGCTCCCGCTTATACACCAGGTCGCCCACCGTGCGCGCGCCATAGACGATGGTTACATCCTTGTACTGATCGCGCAGGTCAAGCACATTCCAGATGGCGCAGCGCACCGGCGCCAGGCCGATGCCGCCGGCGATGAAGACCACCGAGTGGCCCTTCATCTCCTCGATCGGAAAATGGTTGCCGTACGGCCCGCGAAATCCCACCGTGTCTCCCACGCCCAGGCGGCGCAGCGCCTGCGTCACCTTGCCGGTTGACTTGAAGCTGCACTCGATGTACCCCTGGCGCGTGGGCGACGATGCGATGCAGAATGTGCTCTCGCCTTCGCCGAAGGCGGAGTACTCGCCAAACTGTCCGGCGCAAAACTGGAACTCCCGGGCCATGGCCGGGGCTTTGAATTCGAGCTTCAGCGTGCGCGTATCCACGGTCTCATCGGTGATCTCGACGATGCGCATCAGATGGGGCTGATAGATATTCATTGGCCGCTCTCCCCCTGGCCCTTCTTCGCCAGGGCGATCAGGCCGCCGAGGATCTCCGGAAGGTCCATGCCGCCGGCGCAAACTCTGCAGCAGCGGCCGCAGCCGGTGCACAAAATCTCGCCAAACCGTTTGGGATAGATGGAAAATTTGTGCTGAATCCGCTGCCGGAAGCGCTCGCTCTGGCCCTGCCGGGGATTGTGTCCGGAGGCCTGGAGCGTGAACTTTGCCGTCTGGCAGGAGTCCCAGTTGCGGCGGCGCACCCCCTCATCCGAGCTGTCGTGCTCATCGACGATATCGAAGCAATGACAGGTGGGGCAGACGCCGGCGCAGGCCCCGCAGCCGTGGCAGCGCAGCGCCATCGTCCTCCATACCGGATGATCGAAGTTCTCCTCCAGCCATGCGGCGAATCCATCGGGAATGGCGGGCGCGTTGTTCTCGACCTTCTTGCGTGCCTGTTGCCGCGCCGTTTCCGCCTGGGCCACGGCAGCGGCACTCGCTTCCCTCGCGGCGCAATGCGCCAGCAGCGCCTCGCCCTTGGGCGTAATCACTTGCGCCAGATAGCCGCCTTCGACCGGCGTCAGCAGCACGTCCGAGCCGCGCGGCGAATCGGGACCGAGTCCGATCGCGCTGCAGAAGCAACTGGAATCCATGCTGGAGCACAGCAGGCCCACGATGGTGGTCGCCTCGCGGCGCCCAAACCACAGTTCGTCGCGATACTCCCAGTCCATCACCTTGTCCACCACCTCCAGCGCCGCGGCATCGCAGGGCGAGGCGAACAGAATCACCTGCGGCTGTGCCTGAGTGGGGACTTCCTTGATCTCCACGCCCTCTTTGGTCTGCCGGTAGGAGAGCAGCACCTCGGTGGGAGGAAGGAAAAACTCTTTCAATGAGCGCCGCGGAAGGGCCGCTCCCAGCGCCGCATCGGCCAGCGCACGGATGGGGAGATAGTCGGTTTGCCGCGCATCGTCCTTGGCGCGGACCGGCGCAATCACCCGCCTGTGCGCGGCCACCAGCGCGGCCAGGTCCGCATGGGATAGAAATCGCTGCGTCACCGTATAAACTCCTCGCCATCCTCGGTGCTGAATACGCCCAATGGCGCCGGCGCCGCGGGATCGTCGCAGGCCTTGTATCCGAACCGCTTTTCCACCGCGCCGGAAATGTAGCGCGCGAAGAGTCCAAGCGGAATATCTTCAGGACAGGCGCGCTCGCATTCCAGGCAATCGACGCAGCGGCCGGCCTGATGCAGCACACGCATCATCTGCCAGGCGCGGCTGGCATGAAGCGTCGGCGAGGGATCGATCCACTGCGGCAGAGCTCTTTCCGCCGTGCATTGCACGCAGAAGCACATGGGGCAGGCCTCGCGGCAGGCATGGCAGAGAATGCAGCGCGAAAGTTCTTCGTCCCAAAAGCCCTTGCGCTGCGCCGGAGTCATCTTTTCCAGCATCGCAATCTGCTCGGCACGGCTGGCATTCACGGGCGGATCGGGCGGAAGTTCTCCCAGAATGTAGTCGTAGAGCCTGGGCTCGCGGGCATCGCACCCGGCGCAGCGCACCGCGGTCGTTTCGCTGCTCAGCGCCGCATTCTCCTCCGGACGCTGCAAGACCCCGCCACAGCGCACCGCAATCACAACCACGCTCTCGCGCGCAATCTGCCGTTCGCGGACCAGTCCCGCGATGGCGCGCGCGTCGCAGCCTTTGACCACCACCGCCGGCTTCCCCAGCTGCACGATGTGCTGGCGCCGCGGATTCAAATATGTGGCCAGGTTCTGCACGCAACGCGCATCGAAGACCAGCCGTCCGGCCTGCGCGGGGTCCGTAATAAAGGCAGGCCGCACGCCACGCGGCCCTTCTTCATACCCGAGCACCACCTGGACGGCGCCATCGGCCAGCAGCTTTGCTGCAAGCTCCTGCAATTCCTTCATGGCGTCTCGCCACCTTTTTCCTGCGGCGGCGCATGGAGGGCCCCCAACGCCCGGACGCGGGCCGTGGTCTCGTTGACCACCTCCTGCCACTTGTTGCCCTCCGAGGCTGAAACCCACGAAAACGTCACGCGATCGTCGTCCACGCCCATGAATTGCAGCAGGTCGCGCAGGATCGCAAAGCGCCGCCGGGCATAGTAGTTGCCGGTGCTGTAGTGGCAGTCGCCGGTGTGGCAACCGCTCACGATCACCCCGTCGGCGCCGCGCTCGAATGCCTTGATGATGAACAGTGGGCTGACCCGGCTACTGCACGCCAGCCGGATAACGCGCACATTGGCGTCCATCTTCAGACGGCTGGTCCCGGCCAGGTCGGCCCCGGTATACGTGCACCAGTTGCAGACGAAGGCTACAATTTTGGGAGACCACGGACGATCGCTTTGCTGCTTCTCGTCATAGGGCATAAACATCCTGAATCGCGGATCCACGCGGATGTTCTATCTCCAACAAGAATATTGGATCCCAACCGACGTTGATGTGATGTACGTCACAACAAGACCCTGCTCACATCGCACCAATCAGATACGGAATGTGCCAAGTGCGGAGCCTCCCGCGCACCGCGTCCACGGCGACCGAACACGAGACGCGCGCAGCAGGATACAGACGCCTCGCCGACCGTCCCGATAGATGTCCCCGTCGCCCTGCCCCGCCACGGCAATGGGGGTTACCTTGACAATCGGCTGCACATCATGGGCGCAAAGGAGGCTGGCACGTCTCGTTGCTCGAGCAGAACCTGAAGACTTCCCTACTGTTCAGGGTGGTCCGACAAACTCAGGTCGCCTGCAAGAATGTTGAACATCTGTGGCAATTCATCGCGGCTTGTCCGGCGAAGCTCCTTCAGCAAGCGTCTCCAGCACCAGGGAAAGTGCATCTTCCCAGGAAGGAATCATGATCCCGAAGGTCTCCGCCAGTCGTTGGCACGACAGACGCGAGTTGGCCGGACGCCCGGCGGGACGTGGATAGTCGCTGGTGCGGATTGGAACCAGGCTGGGAACCGAAAAGCCAAAGGTCGCGGCAGACTGGGTCAACAACGCCTTTGCAAATCCGAACCACGAGGTCTCTCCCGTGCTGGTCAGGTTGTAGATGCCGCTGCGCCCATCCAGCCCGCCGCCGGCGGGCGCAAGCAACTGCGCCAGAATACCGGCGGTCGCCTGCGCGATGCACTCGCTGGAGGTTGGCGCACCGATCTGGTCATCCACAATACGCAACTCCGAACGTTCCCGGGCCAGGCGTAACATGGTCAACAGGAAGTTGCTTCCGCGCGCGCCATACACCCAACTGGTGCGCAAGATCAGGAACTCGCCGCCCACCGCCTGGATGGCCTCGTCGCCCGCCAGTTTTGTCTTGCCATAGACATTGACCGGATTGGGTGCATCGGTCTCAACATAGGCCCCCTGCTTGGTGCCATCGAAGACGTAGTCCGTGGAGTAGTGCACCAGCAAGCTGCCCAGCCGTTTGGCCTCCTCCGCGAGCACCCCCGGCCCCGTGCCATTGATGGCCATGGCCAATTCAGGTTCGCCCTCGGCCTTATCGACTGCTGTGTAAGCAGCGGCATTGATGAGGACCGCGGGCTGAGCCGCACGCACCGCTGCCCGGATCGAGTCGGGCTTGGAGAGATCGATCTGCGGATAATCGATCGCGGTGACCCGGCCCAGGCAGGCCAGCTTGTGGCGCAACTCCCAGCCCACCTGGCCGATGCGGCCGAATACAAGAATCCTATTGTTTTGCATTCGTATCCTTCAGCAGAACCCGTCTTCAAACACTTCCGCATTGCGAAATGGCAACCCCGCAGCATCTTTTGCGGAGAGGACCGGCTCGCCCACCAGTGGCCACGCGATGCCCAGGTCCGGATCGTTCCAAAGGATGGTGCGTTCAAACTCCGGCGCATAATAGTCTGTCGCTTTGTAAAGAAAGTCCGCGGAATCCGACAATACGACAAATCCGTGGGCCATCCCAGGAGGCAGCCAGACGAGGCGTTTGTTTTCCGCCGACAGTTCCACCCCAACCCACTTCCCGAAGGTGGCAGAATTGCGGCGAATATCAACGGCGACATCAAAGACCCTGCCGCGCACCACACGGACCAGCTTGCCCTGTGGTTGATGGATCTGGTAATGCAATCCGCGAAGCACGTTGCGTTGCGAACGGGAGTGGTTGTCCTGCACAAAATGCGCGTCAATACCGATCTCGCGCATTGCTCTCTCGTTGAAGCTCTCCAGGAAGAAGCCCCGGTCGTCGCCGAAAACATCCGGTTCGACGATCAGCACTCCCGCAATCTGCGTAGGTTGAACTTTCATGAACTATAAACCAGGATTACTGAGGGTCTCGCGGAGATACTCTCCATAGTCGTTTCTCATGCCAGCGGCCAAGGTTTCCAATTGTCCCGCATCGATAAAACCGGCGCGGAAGGCAATCTCTTCGGGACATGCCACCTTCAGCCCCTGCCGTTTCTCAATCGTCTGAACGAACGCACTGGCTTCCAGCAGCGAGTCGTGCGTGCCCGTGTCCAGCCAGGCAATCCCGCGGCCCATCACTTCAACCGACAACTCGCCCTTATCCATGTAGAACCGGTTGACGTCCGTGATCTCGAGCTCTCCGCGTGGCGAAGGCCGCAACTTGGCGGCGATATCCAGTACCTGGTTGTCATAGAAGTAGAGCCCTGTGACGGCAAGTCGCGACTTGGGCTGCCTGGGCTTTTCTTCCAGACTCACAGCACGGCCGGAGGCATCCAACTGGACCACCCCGTAGCGTTCTGGGTCTTTGACGGGATAGGCGAAGATCGTCGCTCCCGAAGGCCGCGCCGAGGCAGATTTCAGCATCGTCACCAGTTGATGACCGAAGAAGATATTGTCGCCCAACACCAGTGCACAATCATCCTTGCCAACAAAATTTCGGCCGAGAATAAATGCCTGCGCCAGCCCCTCAGGTTTGGGTTGAACCACATACTGGAAGTTCATTCCCCAGGCCGATCCATCCCCCAGCAACTGCTGAAAGCGCGGCGTGTCCTGCGGCGTGGAGATCACCAGAACTTCGCGGATGCCCGCCAGCATCAACACGCTCAGGGGGTAGTAGATCATCGGCTTGTCGTATATGGGAAGCAGTTGCTTCGATACCACGTGCGTGATCGGGTATAAGCGCGTTCCCGATCCTCCCGCGAGGATGATTCCTTTACGTGTACTCATCGGTTCGCAGCACCTGCCGGGCTGGATGGAGTGTACTGCAAGTTGATCCATTCCTGGTACGATCCGCTGGTCACGTGCTCCACCCATTCAGGATTGTCGAGGTACCACTGAATTGTCTTTCGCAAGCCGCTGGCAAACGTCTCCCGTGGCTGCCAGCTAAGTTCGCGCTCGATCTTCGAAATATCCATGGCGTAGCGGCGGTCGTGGCCCGGACGATCTTTGACGAAGGTAATCAGGCTCGCATAGGGCTTCCCGGCCGGCTTCAAGTCGTCAAGCGTGGCGCAGATCTGGTTCACTACTTCAAGATTGGACATCTCCTGCCTTCCGCCGATGTTGTACGTCTGCCCGGGAACGCCCCGATCCAGCACGGCACGGATGCCCTCGCAGTGGTCCTCCACATAGAGCCAGTCGCGCACGTTCTGGCCGTCGCCATACACCGGCAGCGGCAAGCCCTTCAAGGCATTCTGCACCACCAGCGGAATCAGCTTCTCGGGAAACTGGCGCGGACCGTAGTTGTTGGAACAGTTCGTCGTCAGCACAGGCAGGCCATAGGTGTGGTGGTAAGCACGCACCAGGTGATCGGAGGCCGCCTTGGAGGCCGAATAGGGGCTGCTGGGTGCATAAGGTGTCTCTTCAGTGAAGGCCGGAGCCGTCGGTGTAAGGCTGCCGTAGACCTCATCGGTGGAAACATGCAGAAAACGAAACTCCCACCTCTGCTGCGCGGGCAACTCCAACCAGTATTCCCGTACGGCTTCCAGTAGCTGAAAAGTCCCCTCGATGTTGGTACGAATGAACTCAGCCGGTCCGAGAATGGAGCGGTCTACGTGGCTCTCCGCGGCAAAATGCACGATCGCTCCGGGGCGTTGCTCGTCGAGCAGGCGGCACACCAAAGCGCCATCCACAATGTCTCCGCATACGAAGCGGTATCGGCTGTCCTGCTGCACCGAAGCCAGGTTCTCCAGATTTCCGGCATACGTCAGCTTATCCAGAACCGTTACAGGCGTCCGCTGTTCGGCCAGCCACTGCAACACGAAATTGGAGCCGATGAAACCTGCGCCTCCGGTCACCAATACAGGTGCATTCAACGACATCGATTCACACCTTCCGTGGTAAATATAATAGCAATCATAATCGTCGAGTATAGCTGACGCCTGCAGCAAGCTCTATCGTTGCACGGATGCTCGTATTCGGAGGCACCTTGCAGATTCCACAAACGCGCCGAGCATTTCTCGCTGACGCCACACTTGCCGCCGCCGCAACCAGCGCTTCTTTCGCTTGGCCGGGCCTCGCCCGCGCCCAGGCAAACTCGCCTTTCAAACTCAGCGTCATCAGCGACGAGATATCCCCCGACTTCGATCACGCCTGCTCCGTCGCCTCGAAGGACTTCGGCCTGCAGTGGGTGGAAATTCGTGCCCTCTGGGGAAAGAACATTGCCGACCTCAACTCCGACGATGTCTCGCGCGCACAGGCCATTCTGGCCAAATACAACCTGCGCGTGACCGACATCGCAAGCCCGCTCTTCAAGGTCGACTGGCCGGGTGCGCCACGCTCCAGGTTCAGTACACAACACGACTCCTTTGCCGCGACCGCCGACTTCAAGAAACAGGATGATGTCCTCGCTTCCTGCATCGCCCTCGCAAAGCAATTCAAGACAGACAAGATCCGCTGCTTCGACTTCTGGCGTCTCGACGACGCCTCGCCTTTCCGGGCCGCCATCGACGACAGGCTGCGTTCCGCGGCCGAAACTGCGCGCAAACAGGACATCGAACTCATCCTGGAAAATGAGTTCGAGTGCAACACCGTCACCGCGGCCGAAGCTGCGCGTCTGCTCGCCGCCGTGCCTGCGCTGGGGCTGAACTGGGACCCCGCGAACGCCGTCATGGCGGGAGAACTCGACGCCTTCCCTGTCGGTTGGGCGCTCCTGCCCAAGGACCGCATCCGCCATTGCCACTGCAAGAACGCCGTGCGCAATGCAGTCGGCAAAGTGGAGTGGTCGCCAGTCGACATCGGTTTGATCGACTGGACCGCTCAGTTTCGCGCGCTCAAATCCATCGGCTATCGCAACGCCGTCTCGCTGGAAACCCACTGGCGCGGCGGCGGCTCGCCCGAGGCGTCGAGCCGCATCAGTTGGACCGGGATGAAGCGCGCGCTCGATGCCTCCGGCACACTATAGCCTCCAGATCATCGAGCTATGGAAGCACGCTGCGCCCTTCGAACTAGCCGGCACGGTTATTCGTCCTTGTTGCCGGTATGGTCTTACGAAACCAGCCTGCAGGCCGTACAATTTGGATGAATCCCTGCAATCAATATTGAGCAAGTCCAAACAGAATATGAGACTCCCGCGACGCGTACGTTGATTCCAGCATCTTCAGTATGGGAAATCTGAATGTTCGCAGACGGAAGGGGCGTAAGGGTGAACAGACGTTTGGCCGGACAACATGTCGTTCGCTGGGCAACTTTGTTGGCTGCACTCGTCCTGATGGCCGCCTGCCCGCTAGCCGCAGAGCCGCCAAGTGGGTCGCAGGGCGCTGGCCAGGGAGGCCCCGCTCCCGCCGACAACCAATCGGATGCCTGCGAGTCTTCCGTAGCAGGGTCGCCATACATCCCGGTCGACAGTTGGGTCTATCCGGCCGTGCTGCGACTTTACTCCCTCGGCTTTGTAGATTCCGTCTACCTGGGCATGCGCCCGTGGACGCGCTCCAGCGTGAGCAACCTCCTCGACGAGGTGGGCAGCCGCATCGAAGACTACGATTCAGGCCCCGCCACGGACGAAGCGGCGAGGATTTACAAGGCACTGACCGACGAGTTGCACTATAACGAACAGAACCAGTGCCTGGCCCCGGTGGATCGATTGCGAGTGGAGTCGGTCTACTCCACGGCGCGCGGCATCAGCGGCACGCCGCTGCGCGACAGCTATCATCTCGGCTCGACCGTCATCAACGACTACGGACGCCCTTATCAGGGCGGCTTCAATAACTACACGGGCGTCAGCGGCTACGCGTCCGCAGGCCGGTTTCTGCTGCACGTGCGCGGCGAATTTCACGCAGCGCCCTCGGCCACCGGCTACTCGAACACACTCACCCAGACGCTGGCGAATCTAGATGTAGGCGCCTTTCCGGTCGCCAACAATCCAGCCACAGGCAGCCCATATATCCAGACCACGATCCCCCAGGGGCCTATTGGCTCAATCACCGACTGGCGCTTCATCGAGGCGTACGCCTCCTACCGCCTACTCAACCACGAGATCTCCTTCGGCAAACAGGACGACTGGCTCGGCCCCGGCCTCGGCGGCGGGATGGCCTACTCGAACAACGCGGAGAATATCTACTCCTTCCGCATCAACCGAACTGAACCGCTGTCCATTCCGCTGCTCTCCCTGCTCACCGGCCCCTTCCGCTATGAGTTTCTGGTCGGCTCACTAAAAGGCCACACCTATCCCAACGATCCCTGGGTGCATGTCGAGAAGATCAGCTTCCGGCCCACCGAGAACCTCGAGTTTGGCTTCGAGCGCACCGTAATCTGGGGCGGCAAGGGCCACGAGCCCATCAACCTCCACTCCTTCCTGCGGAGTTTCTTCAGCCTCACCGCTGGCACTCCGACGGCTAAGCTTACGAGCGCGGATCCCGGTGCACGCTTTGGCGCCTTCGACTTCAGCTACCGCCTTCCCTTCGTCCGCAACTGGCTCACGCTCTACTCTGACTCAGAGGTGCATGACGATCTCTCGCCCATCGACGCTCCTCGTCGTGCCTCCTGGCGGCCCGGCTTGTATCTCTCCCACGTTCCAGAAATCCCTCGCCTCGATCTGCGCCTTGAGGCCGTCTCCACCGATCCGCCCATCCGTAACAGCCAGTTAGGCCACTTTATGTACTACGAAACCGTCCAGCAACAGGGCTACACCAACCAGGGCCAGCTCTTCGGCGACTGGATCGGGCGCGAGGACAAGGGCGGCCAGGGCTGGATTACCTATCACCTGAGCGGTGACGAGTGGCTGCAAATCGGCGTGCGCAATCAAAAAGCCGCCAAGGACTTTATCCCTGGCGGCACAACCTACATTCCCGGCACCACCACCTATCCCACCGGTGGCACCACTCTAAACGACATTAGTTTTCAAATCGTCAAACGAATCGGCAAGGATTTCGAGGTCAACGGCAACTTCGCCTACGAGCGCTGGAAGGCCCCCATCTACCTCTCCAGCCAGCAAACCGTGACCACAACCACCATCCAGCTCACCTGGTTTCCGGAGCGCAAGGTCAGCTTCTAGAATGCGGACCGGATTGCAACAACACCCGGCCTCAAGGATTGCCCGCGCAGCCTCAACGGTAGATATCGCAATTAATGCTTAATACCATCGCCGCTCAGAACCTTGAATATCGTCTCACAAATAATATAGAGATCAAACTTGAATGATCGCCGCTGCATATATTCATAGTCGAACTGCACCTTGACTGGTATCGGCAATTCATCTCGTCCGTTGATCTGCGCCCAGCCAGTCAGTCCAGGCACCAGCATGTGAAGGCCTCGCTTAGTCCGGAGTGCCACCAGATCGTCCTGATTGAACAGTGCGGGCCGGGGCCCGACAAAGCTCAGATCTCCAACAAGAATACTGAACAACTGAGGTAGTTCATCCAGGCTGGTCCGGCGCAGAAAGCTGCCAATGGGAGTCAAATAGACGGAAGGCTCCGGCAGCAGATGGGTGGCAACCTGTGGGGTATCGATGCGCATGCTGCGAAACTTTGGCATGCGGAACAACTTATTGTTCTTCCCCACGCGGCTCGACCAGTAGAGGACGGGACCCTTCGAGGTTGTCTTAATGATCAGCGCAAGGATGAGGAACAGGGGCGATAGCAGGAGTATAAGCAGGGCCGAAAATGCAATATCAAGTGCGCGCCTATACCAGGGCATGGAAATTCTCCGATGTTGCCGATTCAAAACTCAATCGCACCTGCCGCATGCCGCGCAAAATGGACAGTCGGGTCACCGTCGTTTTTGTGCTTGCAGAGATTCTACTTCTCTGCGCATCCCTTCGGTAAGCGATATTGCCGGGCGAAAGTTGAAAGTGGACTCAAACCTGGAACCATCATAAACATCGTCATGAATAAATTTCTCCAACCGCTGGCCGAGTTGCCCCGGATCGCCCACTCTGCAGGAGATTGTCCCGACAGCCTTCAGTAAAGCCAATGGAAATTCTAAGCGAGGGACAGGGCGTCCAAGGGATTGACAAATAGCCGACACAATCTCTCTCATGGTTGCAGGACGAGCCGAGACATTGAATACTCCGGTGTCAGATGCCGAACGCCCCAGCGCAGTCAGGCAAGCACGCGCGGCGTCCTCTTTGTAGAGCAGACTTTTCTGATTCAGTCCAGATCCAGGCCAAACAAAGTGCCCTCGATCAAGCGCGCCGATCAGCTTGGCTACGTTGCCTCGGTCTCCTTCACCATATAACGTGGCAAAACGAAGGATCGTCAAAGACGTGTTTCCTTTTGAGGCGCGCTCAGTGGCCCTGAGTTCCCCTTTCCATTTGCTGAACGCATAAGGCCCTTTGGGATGACAGGGAACGGTCTCGTCGCACAGCGTGCCTACAGTGCTCCCGTAGACCGAAACGGAACTTACAAGGACGGTATGTGGCACGCCAGCCTCCACAGCTGCGTCCATTACGTTGGCCGTTCCGGTCTCGTTGACTGAGTTAAAGCAAGTAGCATCCTTGGCGCTAGATCCAAACATATGCGCGAGGCCTGCTGCATGGATGATCGCCGATACCCCTTCACACGCCCCACGCAAATCCTCTATGGAGGCTATGTCGCCCTTGATTCTCGCGACTCCCTCAGGCTGAATCCGCTGATCTCGGTCGAAGGCGCGCACATGCCATCCCGCCGCGTGCGCAAGTCGCACGATCTCAGATCCCAAAAACCCTGAAGCACCCGTTACCATTAGTTGTCTAGAGGAAGAGGTCATTTGGATATCAGACTTTCAATGAGTGATTCGTATATTGTATGACATAGCCGCTGTTGTATAGTGCTTCGGCGACTTTACTGCCACGTCCCCCATAGTGCGAAGACGTTCAGGTTGGTTCGGCTTCACATAGAAACTACGCCCATGGGGTCTGAACGTCTACAAAGCTTCGAGTCAAATGCCTATGCCTGAAAAACAATTGTAATTCCGTTTCTCAGCCATGGGAAGGCATAGGTTGAAGTATACAATATATCTCCTAATGCAGTATTTGCGGGAAAATAATTGGCAAGATAAGTTGTCCTGACTTTTAGTCCAGCCTTGCTGCCGATCTCGGTCAGCTCTCTAAGAGTGTATTCTCTAATATGCCCAGGATTGTGAAGGCATTCACGAAGCATTTCATACGGGTTACGACCTCTAAGTATATTAAGTCGTTTAATGATATCAACTGCATTGGGGGTTGATAAAACAAGAAATCCATTTTTGCTCATTAGTGATTTAACAAACCGCAATACTAGCCATGGTGCAGTATAAAGGTGCTCAATAACTTCTCCCATTACGACGATATCGTGCTCCATCGGTGCCGGCCAGCGTTCGGGAAATTGCGTGTTTGCTAAATCAAATTCTATGTGTTTGTTAACTGTTGCGCTTGTGCATAATTGGTTATAATACCCAATGCTATTAATCGTTGCGGCTGGAAATCGTTTTCGGAGGAGTGCCGTAAAGAAATGCGGCCCAATATCGAGAATTGACAGATTTGTCCCATCCTGACTAGATCCTTTGAGGGCAGCGCACTCTTCTACCCGTTCTAGGACAAAGGCAAAGCGCCGCCACGAATTCTTTGCATAGCGTTTTTCTTCATCTGTGTAATCGCCCCGCACAATATCATTTTCCCAGACACTCATGACCCTCAAGGTATCCATTCGTTTCCCTCCACGTAATCCATCATAGCCCGTGCCGCAGCTGATTGCACCGACCAGAGATTAGCATCAGGCCGCATGCCTGGCAAACCACGCTTGGCGGATCTCGGAGGGTGTGCGTCCGCCCAGCTTTTCGAGCCGCCCGGCGCGGTTGTACAGGGCCACGAACTCGACCAGCAGCGACCGGTTCCGCAACTGTTATTGGCGGCGAGACGACACGCGGCAGGGGAGCGGAGTTGGCGCCGCCGTCCCCAGCGCGCTCAAGAGCACATCATCTCGAAAAGCCCGGAAGCTCCGTGGTCCAGAGATTTAAGGAAAGTTATCAGCCAAAACGAAAAGTCCATCCAAATGCCAGTGATATACTGAATTCTGTCATTACGAAAACTGAGACTGCGGAAGTGGAGAAGCAAGGTCAGCTTTTTGTTGCAGAACACAGAGGGGTCATAGCGAAGCGATGTGCCATGGATTGGAACGGCACGGATATTTCAGTCCGCAGCACCCTAAAGCAGAAATGGACTTGCTCGACCGCAATGCCATTCAGAGTGTTCGTCATGTGGAGCAGACGGAGTACGTATCTTTGGCGGTTGACCAACTCGGTGGTTTCCTTGCGACCTCCACGTGCTAGACTGCGCCGAGAGCAACCGCGATATCCCTTCAGGAAGTCACCGCCTATAGGACTTTGCTGCGAACACAATCGCTGATGTTCCGGAAGGGATGTTGTTACCTGATATCAGGCAGTCTGACGATAATAACCTGAAAGTGCTTGTAATGAGTAATAGATATATACGGATACTCATTCGACATATTTAGTCATGAGACGGTGTAAACAACGGGCATGTATAAGGTAGATTAATGAGTCAACTTGATATATTTAGTGGAATTGAATTGCCCTCATGGATTGCCATTGCAGGCATCCTGATCCTGTTTATTTACCTGTCCAAGAGAATCAGCTACAGTATTTTTGATCCATGGTTCCCGATTGTTTTCAACCAGATTCTACTCGTTGGTTTATGGAGCCTACTTTATTTCAGAAGAGCAATCAGGCCATCCTACTATTATTACCTGCTCGCTGCCACGGCAATGTTCCTGCTTCCTTTCGGGTGGCTCAGACCTCAGCGGTTTCCCCTGTTTACCTCACCCTCGGAACGATCCATTCAGTATGCTAGATTTGCTAATCTTTTGCTTATCATGCTCTCAATATATCAGATTGTATTTGATATAACGTTCATCGCTAGCCGCGGAATTCCCGTGCTTTATCAATATGGATCTAATCCACAGATTTATATGGGTGGCTTCGGTATAGTAAAGTACATCCACGATGACAACAGGTCCCTAATACCCGCAATCGCAGTTTTTTCTTTCTTCGCCACCCGTAGGAAGAAGTTTCTTTTATTGGGTCTCTTCGTTACGGTCTATCCTTGCTTGCTTTTCGAATGGGGAAAGATGGGGTTGCTTGGAGTGCTGATGACCTTCTGGATCGCGTCTATGTTCTTCTTTGGCCCAACTAAATTCCTGAGGAAAGTGAGTTATGTTGCAATTGCAGTAAGTTTGCTCTCTATATTTTTTATGTTTACCAGAGTTGCTGCCACAGGGTATGGCGGCGGTAATACCCTCGATGCTCTTCAGACTCGCTTGATCGAGACAGGCGACTCCACCTATATGTACTTTATTTTGGATGGACAGGCCTCTATTCCGCACGACTTTACATTCCCCAAGTACATTTTTTCTAATGTCAGTCCATATTTATCTTATGTTAGTCCATATTTTGTACGGGATGCGTCAGGTGCCACTGACACTATTGGCCATGTGGTCCTTACCGCTGCTGGACTGCCGACAGGGGCAGGGTACGGACCTTCCCCGCCCTTCCAGATAGTGGGCCATATGTTCTGGAAGAATTACGGCATTGCATACGGGTTTTTGATAGGATTCATCCTGTATCGGATGAAAAGCGGAATTGGATCGCTTAAGGAAGAGCAAGCCATCCTCTTTTTGGTTATATATACCAATATTCCTATGATTGCTGGCGACGCGGCTGTCTTTATTTATTATCTATTCTCATATGTATTTGTATTGCCACCAGTCGTCGCGGCTATTCTTATTAATGCAGCTTTACCTAAGCGCAAGATAGTGAGCGTCGCCGCATGACTCGCCTAACTGTAGGCATCGATGCACGATTTATCACCCGTCAGCCTCGCCGAGGGATTGGCAGTTACTCGCTTAATCTAGTGTCTGAGTTAGTGCAGGTTGATTCGACAATAGAATACATCCTCTATATATCCAGCCCAGATGTTGAAGCAATACTGCCTGTGTTGCCAAACGTCACTGTTAAGCAACTTAAGGCCCCCTTCTATCCATTATGGGAGAATATTGCGCTTCCGCTTGCCGCCATAAGAGATCGTATTGATGTCTTGCACTGTTTGGGCAATACTGCGCCTTTGTTTATGCCGAAGAGCATACCTTTGGTATTGTCATTAATGGATGTGATGTTCCTTCAGCCCAGCGAATTCATCCCAAAGCCAACAACCCTATACCAGAAGTGCGGTCGCATATATAGGAGATTCCTTGTACCTCGCATCGCCCGCTCGGCCGATCGAATAATCACAATATCGGAGTATTCACGGTATGATATACTCAAAATGGTTCCCGGGCTGGATTGTTCCCGGGTTATTGTTACTCACCTCTCTTCTGATAAACTCTTCTCGCGTGGTTCGGACGCTAGTTGCACTCGTAATGTGGCCAGCAGTACCGAATTCCCTTATATCCTCTGTCTGGGCGCAGAGGATCCTCGCAAAAATACGCTTCGCCTGATTCGAGCTTTCATCAGACTTATTAATGAACATAACATTCGCGAACATTTAGTCATTAGTGGCTATGCCAATTGGCAAAACAGCGAGGCATATCGAGCAGTGAGGAATGCTGGTGCATTAAGTAGGGTCACATTCCTGGAGTTTATAGATATTGACGATCTAGCGCATCTTTATTCTGAAGCAAGCGTATTTGTTTACGCTTCACTCTATGAAGGTTTTGGTATTCCTCTGCTTGAGGCATTTTCGTCAGGGTGCCCTGTTATTGCATCCAGAGTTACGTCGATACCAGAAGTTGGAGGAGATGCGGCGCTCTATTTTGATCCTTTGAATGAAGATGAGATCGCTCAGACATTGCTGCGAGTGCTGAGGGACGATGCCATGAGGGTATCATTAAAAGAGCGAGGATATGCTAGATCTGCACAGTTTAGCTGGAAAGAGACAGCGAGAAAGACAGTGGCGGTTTATCGTAAATACACGGAGGACCATATTTAGTGAGAATACTGGCGATAAGTCCCTGCGTCCCAGCTGAATGCATGAGAGGCTATCAGGTTCTATCATTTTACCGACTTTTGCATTTGTCCCGCAAGCACCAGATTCTGTTGGTCTGCTTTGGTCATACAGCGGAAGACGTTGATTCAATGAATAGATTGAAGTCCTTGGGTGTGACAGTTCAGATGGTTCGCTGGAGACCGTTTGTTGCAGTGGCGAGCATGTTTCTTGCAATGTTCAATATCAGCAAACCCTTCCAGTGTGCTCTTTACGAGTCCCCTGAATATCGGGACGCGGTTGCGACGGCTATAGCGCAATTTCAACCTGACTTGATCTATGGCATTACGATCAGATCGCTCGGTAATATCACAAAGAATGATATACCGCTGGTATTGGATATGGTGGATTCGATGGCGCTTAATTTATCTCGTCGGCGTGATCTCGCTAATTCATTGACCAGAGTAGCGATCAGCGCAGAGTATAAACGGATCCATAAATGTGAACGGGAGATCACAGGGAGAGCACTATGTTCGTTTGTGGTGTCGAAGCATGATAAAGAATTTATAAAGGACGAGAATGTAAAAGTTCTTCCGCTTGGTATAGACACATCCATATTTACCAAAGACCCAGACGAATCTCTTGATCCCACGGTATCGTTTACGGGTAATATGTTCTACACGCCGAATGTGGACGCTGTAATGTGGTTTTATAGATTCTGCTGGAGGGAGCTAAGGCTGGCGGTCCCGGGGGTGCGTCTGATTATTGCTGGTAATAATCCGAGGCGAGAAGTTAGTAACCTGGCTTTAGAAGATGGGGTGACCGTTACTGGACACGTAGAATCGATGGCATCTATTCTAAATCAATCGCGACTATCCATCGCACCAATGCAGTCTGGCTCAGGCATGCAGTTTAAGATTCTAGAAGCAATGGCATGCGGTATACCGGTCGTGACTACTAGTATAGGGCTAGGAGATATTGCAGCTGTTAATGGCAGGGATATTCTGGTAGCAGACACTCCGGATACTTTCACGCAGGCCGTTATTTCCCTCCTTCAGTCCCAAGCCATGAGAGAAAGAATTGGCATAGCAAGCGTCCAGTTTGTGGAGCGCAATCATAGTTGGCACGCTCTTAATGATAGTTTCGAACAGACGATATTATCGGCATTACGGGATAATCAGATCGATTAACAATGGCCACTATTATTATAATTTCCGCCCGCAGCTGTCTTCGCACGTAAACTGTCAACGATCTCTTGATATTGTCTGTAGATCACAGTCCAGGTAAACCGATGTTGGAATGATTTCAGACCTTCCGCGGCAACTTCCCCTCGAAGTTCCTTGTCATCAATTAGTCGCTGCAATACATTGGCAAGTTCGATCGCCGAATCTGGTTCTACCAGAAGGACTCCTCCCTCAGCAGCAATCTCGGTGATTCCGCCTACGCGAGTAGCAACCACGGGAATTCTGCAGGCCATCGCCTCGATATTCACCATGCCAAACGGCTCCTGATAGATGGATGGGCAGCACAGAATATCCGCGGCTCGGTATTCTTCCGCAATCTCCTGGCCCGTGCGGGAACCTTTAAATTGAACATTGGATGGAGTGGACTTGAGCAGGCTCTTGACGTAAGGCGTTGCTTTGCTACCGCCAGAGAAGGCGGAACCAACTACCTTGCATAGAGCATCGATCTTTCGTTCCTGCAGTATCCTCATAGCGTCCATCAGCACATGTACGCCTTTCTCTGGGTGCAACCGACCGACGTAGAGGATGATCGGAACGGCATTCTTTCCGCCCTCTACCTCTAGCTGCGGATAAAAAAGAGCCTCGTCCGCGCCGTTGTGGATGGCGTAGGTATCTTTCAACCACGGAAGGACTCCTACTGCTTCCCGCCGCATGGCCTCACTGACAAAGATCACGGCATCGGCGGTGAACAATCGAAACATTGAGTATTCAGGATAAGTCGCAAGCGAGGAGTGGGCATGATAAATTAGTTTTGCGCCTTTTGCGTGGATCGACCGTTCTAGCGCTGCGCAAAGAACTGGCTGACTGTGGCACCATACAATATCCTCGCTCTTTAGTCGCGACAACAAGGGCTGGAAGATATAACGTAAGAACGTCCCGTTTATCCATCCCGGAAGGTGTCTCCTGCCTCGTATTTTGGCATACATACGCAATTCGGGAATCACCAGAATCCGATCCGATCCGTATCCCAATGTGCCGTCGGCAGACCGGCAGACGACAACACTGGCGAGATCAAAGTGCATCATGTTCGCGATAATGCGTGCAACGGCACCACCGCGATATGCTGAGAATACTTCCCATTCTGGCAGATAATGATAGGTCATTGCGTCACCTCGACTTTCAGTCTCCGTTCACTGTGAAGGGTCTGCGCCGACACGCCAGAACCAAGGATAAACAATGGCATTTTTCATTATCAGCCTACCGCCGTCCAGATTGGCTTTGCCCGGCTACCACACCTATAAAATTGACTATTAAGTCGTACCAGGGTGTAACAGTCGGGGTTGAATGGAATATGGGTTAATGCGACTCTGAGATCACGCTTACGGTCAATCCAGTACAGCCGCATTTCTGATAGCATCACACGTCACTTCAGGAACTCTTCGATACTATTATCAATTCCGGTCCTGTACATTGTGGAAAAGTCGATATACTTACGTGCAAGCGCCATCTCGAATGCCCTCTGAAACTCGTCCTTAGTTTGGTAGACAAATACATTTTGCATTGCTTCGGGCGACAGTATTCCCACGACTGGAGCGTAATCAGTGATTACTAGCTTCTTTAGTTGAAGTGCCTCGATGATTGGCCGTCCGAAGCCCTCGCGAAGGCTATGGAACACAAACAGTTCACTGTTCCTGATTGTAGTAGCGATTGCCGCTTCCTCTACGAATCCAACGGTCAAGACATGCGATTGAAGATTGGATTGCGTCAGAATCTCCTCGTGTTCGACACCTCGCTCGCCGAACCCAAACGCTACAAGCAGAAACGGCCGTTTTAGAGACCGTAGTAGATCGACGAGCCCACCGAAGTCTTTATTCCATCCCGTACCAGAAATCGTGGTAAGCAACAAGCAATTCGCACCGCCGCCAGTAAACGTGTCCCGAACGTACTTGTCGAAGAAATCCGATTCAGAAGTATCGAGTGGGTCAACGATGAGAGGAAATACTCTCGGCGTGACTGACCTATGCAGAAAGTGTGGTGTTTCAATTCCCAATGCATCGTGATATGCCTCTGCAAGAGGTACGAGTGAGTCCAATTTGAGTAGGATGAATTGGTAAAGCGTAGCGGGCCGAAGAAACCATAACTTTCGGTAAAACGGTGTGTAGTCATGAATAAAGTACTTTGTCCTTATGAAGAAAGTCGCCATTGCCGGATAGCCATTATATGGGTCAATGATAAGTTGTGAGCGAGTCTTCAATGCTACCACTGGGGTGACAAATTGCTGAAAAAGAATGAGCATCAGAAGTCTGATAAGTGAACTTTTAAAATAGAGAGCGTTTGGAATCTTAACTTCATGCACCGTGTGTCCTTGACCGCGCAAGTGGCGAGCGAGTTCATCCGCAACCTTCGATATTCCTCGAACCTGAAGATTACTCAAGCCATTAAATAACGTAATCACCATTAGACAATCCTCTTGATGAAATACAAAAGGACCTTAGCAATTCTGATGAAAACAGAAACCGTGCGCAATCCGAATGGCGCGTGCCTATAGATAAATGTTACTCTCGCCCTAAGATAATCCGCTGATCGGCGATCGAAGAAATTAAAATACAAGTCTCGCAAATGGAGACGTCTCTTTCCTGAAACACCTCCGGTGGTTCTTGTATCATTGCGCACAACGCAGTCCTGGTTGAGGATGATCTTCCAACCACTCCGCGTTGCTCGAAGCCCAAAATCCGCATCGGACAGATATTGCGGCATCGCACGGTCATCAAGTAGGCCTATGCTCTCGACGACGAGAAGCGGAATCAACGTGCCCATTCCGGGAGACCATGTGATTTTATAGGATGTTGCAGATGGTGACGGAGATGTGAATAAAAGACTTTCTCCAACGAAAGGCCAGGAGGTATAGCCACCCAGAGCCCATATTTGATCATGCTGGTCTACAATCTTGCTGATAATGATCGCTTCCGGATTCTGGCGATGAGTCATCACCATATTGTCCACGAATCCTGGCGCCACGGTCACGTCATCATTGAGAAGAATGGCTGCGCTATAACCATGAGCGATCAGATATTCCAAGCCCAAATTGACAGACTTCGTCCACCATAGGTTACAAGTAGAAGTAATCTCTATTACGTTGGGGCAATGCTGCCGCAACAAGTCTGAGACTGCTGGATCTCCGCCATCGTTAATAACCACAACATCGAACGCGAGCACCGATCCAGTTCTCGCAGACTGGATGCACTGAATCAACGCTTCCCCACGCCTATACGTCGGAATAACAATCCCGATTTTGCATTCCGATTCAACCGTTGTTCCAATCATTTAATCTGTAACCGTGTGAATCCCACTAATCATTTTGTCGACGATCTGCTGTAGTGTTACCTTCGCCTGCCATCCCAGTCTTAGCTTGGCTTTGGTAGGATCGCCTCTACTAATCTTCAGGTCTGTAGGTCTAATGAGTTCTCTAGCTTGTATGACATGGTTCTCCCATTCCAGGCCCACCGAAGCGAACGCCAGCGCAACAAAGTCTTCCAATCTGGAAGTTTTGCCTGTGGCAATAACAAAGTCTTCCGGATCATCCAGTTGAAGCATGCGCCACATTGCATCCACATACTCAGGCGCCCAGCCCCAATCACGGCTAATATCTAGCCGTCCCAGCATTAACTTCTCGCGGGAGCCATGACTGATGCGTTTCGCGGCTTGTACAATCTTCTGGGTTACAAAGCGCACGGGGCGCAGCGGTGATTCGTGATTGAAAAGCAATCCCGTGCAGGCAAATAGGCCATAAGCCTCGCGATAATTATTTACCAGCCAGATCGACGATGCCTTAGCGACAGCATATGGGCTACGCGGATTGAACGGGGTTTGTTCGTTGGCGGCTTGACCTTGTGTATCACCAAAACATTCGCTTGAACCAGCGTGGTAGATACGGGGTTGATTGTCAAACAGCCGGCACGCTTCCAACATATTCAACATACCAATCACAGCGCTTTGAATAGTCTCTGCAGGTTGATCGAAAGAAAGCGCCACGGATGATTGCCCCGCCAGATAATAGATCTCATCCGGTGAGCTCTGTTTCACCGCCATAAAGACACTGCGAAAGTCTTCGGGCACCATGGACATCATGTTCACCTGGCCGAGAATTCCCAGCGCCTGTAGATTGGATAGTGTCGATCCTTGCGCATCTCTTGATGTTCCCCATACATCATAGCCTTTGCTCAGAAGCAGTTTGGCTAAATAAGTACCATCTTGGCCGCTAATGCCACAGATTAGAGCTGATTTCTTATGTTTGCTGATCCCGGCACGTTTCATATCAGTGGTACCACTTTGGAGAAATTCTTGTTTCGAAAGAAGCAGACAACGTGTTTATTTCTCTTGAAAAGGGTCATCGATCGCGAGCCACCGGACTTGGTGGTAATTGGATCGACCACCGAGCGGGGAAACGAAACCAGAGCCGCTTCGTGAAAGACGATCTCCACACCAGTGCAAGCTTGGGCGCAGACAACGGGATCGGTCAGGTCGCCCTCAATGAACTCCCTCGATTCCAGTCCAACCAGATTCGTCCGTTTGCCGGTGATGAAAGTCGATGTCACGAATGGACTCACCTCGCGACGTGAGTGCCGCAGCAATGGAACAACCGATGAAACCTGCGGCTTCTGTAACCAGATAACTTGCCAAAAGAGCCTCTTTGATGATTGGAGTAAGTAATCGCTGGTAGGCACAGCACCTATTGGATTGCAATGTTCGATCTGAAAGGCCTTCTCCACCGGCGTCAAGATTAGCGCAATGAACGCTCATGCCTCTGCTGAGGAGGTTCCTTCCCGTTTAAGGAAAAAGGTCCGTTGCAGTAGATTGAGTTTAGCAGCAGTTTCCGGATTGTCATTCAGGCGCCGGAAGCCTGCCTGGAGCAGTACAACGAAAACTCCAACAAAGAAACCAACCACAGTAGCTCCGATCACGATGAGGCCCCGATAGGGGGAGGATCGCCTGTCTGGAGGAATTGCGGGATCGATGACTTGGATCAACGCACCTTGCTTCGCTTCGTCGAGCTTGGCAGCCTCGAACTGCCGTGCAAGGATATCGAAGATCGTCTCGTTGTATCTTACGTCGCGCAGTTTGCGGACGTATTCGAGGCTCGCCTCAGGAACCAGGCCTTTGGGAACTATGAGTTCGCCGGCGGGGCTGTCTTCGGCGCCGCCCAGTTTTCCCAACTGCTCGCGCAAGCCCTCCAGTTCCCGCTGTGCCTGCACTAACTGGGCATTCTCCGGGGTTGCATACGTCTGCATACCCTGAATCTGCACCTCCCTCGCGGTGATCTGCGCGCGCAGCGATGCGGCTGAATTGATCAGTGCATTTGCCTGACTGTCGAGCTGGATCACCCCCGTTTTCTGTTCTGTCTGTTTCAGTGCCTCTTCGGCGTTGGCCAAGTTGTTCTTCGCCTGCTCAAGCTCCTGCTCGAAGAAGAGCCTACGCTGGGAGGCTTCGGTGATGGCGAGATGTTGAGATAGGTTACGAAACTGGTCGACGTAGCCGTTGGCAATGTCCGCGGCGCGGCGTGGGTCGCGATCCACAACCGAGATACGGATCAGGCCATCCTTGTTGCTGCCGTCCACTATCGCATGGGTCTCAAAAGCCTTGATCGCATCGGAGAGATACCGCGCGCGGTACTCCTGCATCAGGCCGAAATGCTCCACCATGGCACCCTCTACAGTGCGGCTCTTGAACATGGCGACGTACATGTCGTTGGGGGTCTTGAGGCCAAGACTGATGCCAGACAGCGCGGCCATGCCGCCCAGCTGCGAGCTCAGCGAGGCGTCCGCCGAAGAATTCTGTTGCGGAGGCAGCAGAGAAACGGTTGCGGTGTAGCTCTTGGGCAAAAGCAGCGAGATCACGATCGCGAGAAAAGCGAAGATCGCAGTGATCCAGAGAATGACGCGCTTGCGTTCGGCAAGGACGATCAGAAGGTCGAAAACGGAGATTTCGTCGCCCTGATTTGCGCCCTGTACGGCTGCTTCCGGTACAGAAGGAGAATCGGCGTGGTTATTCAGTTCTGAAAGCGAGTTTTCGGTCGTCATCGGTTCCTGCCAGATTGGGGGACTCGCGCGCATCTCTTTCTGTTAGGTTTGATTCGTTCAAGCCGATTCATCCAACCAAGCAGACTACGAGACGATAAGCCTCTCGAACTCGCGTTACCGCTCAGGGAAGCATCTTTAGCCCCAGCCTACATTAAGGCTTTCCATTGAGTGTCAAATCCATTATACGCAGCGAACAGAGTCTCGGCGAGGATTCTGGAAAACATCTTATCATGGACACCACGCTCGTCGAAGTCCCCGTCCCCAGGGCGAAAGGCCGGCCGCGACAGAAGCCCAGACCGGGGATTGCGGATCATGGTTAGGACTCCGGCCCGCTGCGGGTATGATGGAAGAAACGCGGCATTGAGATGATTGCGCACTACCGCTAGAACAACAAGGGGAGGCTATGCGAGAATGGCCGAGATTGAGCCGATACAAGCGCTGTTGGATCATCGAACAAACCAATGCCAAGCTGGGACAGTTCCGCCGGTTGCTGGTCCGACATGAACATCTCCTGGCCACCTACCGGGCCTTCTTCTACATCGCCCGCCACTGGATCACGCTGTGCATATGTTAATGAAACACGTTTCAGGAGCTGGTTTTGGTGCCGTAATGGAACGGAAGCACTCGGTCCATGTAAACTTGCTGTGAAGAGGAACCGGGCAATAGAGATAACCCGCAAACTCCGTGTCGTTTTTATTGTCAGTACAAGAAGGGTTGGATGTCTTGGGGAGACAAGTGTTGCTGAATGATGTGATCGGAAAGATACGATATGCTGCGCTCCTTTGCGTCGATACTCTATTGGCGTTGTTGTGGAAGGGGACCCAGCATCCTGACCGCATCTTGGTAGTTCGTGTAGACGCCATTGGTGATTTCATCCTCTGGATAGATGCTGCTCAGGCTACTGTCAAGTATTACAAGGCCCAGGGTAAAAAGGTGGTGTTGCTGGCGAATGCCATATGGGCATCATGGGCAAAAGAACTGGCAATCTTCGACGATATTATTGCGCTGGATAGGCATCTGTATATAGATAGTTTGCTTTATCGTTTTAGAATCGGATATCGTATTCGCATGTTGGGTTGCGCGATTGCGGTACACCCGACCTACTCGCGTGAATGGCTGTTTGGTGATGCAATTGTGAGGATATCCGGGGCCGAAGAGCGAATCGGGTCATCTGGAAATAACTCAAACATTACATCGCCGCAAAAGAGAATCAGCGACCGCTGGTACACGCGCTTGATTTATAGCGATCCTTCCACGCAAATGGAACTGATTCGTAACGCGGAGTTTGTGAAGGGGTTGTTTGGTATTGATTTTCGCGGTAAACTGCCGAATCTACGAGCAACGTCCGAGCTACGATTAGACGGGGCATTCGCCGCGGCAATTGGAGACAGCCCGCGATACTATGTCCTATTTCCCGGCGCAGGTTTCAAGTACAGACAATGGCCCGTGAGGAGTTTTGCGCAGATAGCTGAGCGAGTCTACAGAAAAGCCGGGTGGCAGGGTGTGGTGTGTGGTGGAGATGCAGACCGTGAGCTTGCTGAACAGTTGTGCAAACAGTGTAGCGCTCCACTTCTGAACTGGGCCGGCCGTACCGACTTGTCACAATTAGCGGCCATTGTTGCAGCAGCGCAATTGTTGCTTACAAATGAAACCTCTGCCACGCACCTTGCGGCTGCTTGTGGTGTGCCGACGGTATGCATCCTTGGTGGTGGCCATTATGGGCGTTTTATGCCTTACGAGGTAGAGCAAACGGATGATCGACCGCTTCCTCACGCGATTATCCATCAAATGCCCTGTTTTGGGTGCAATTGGCGGTGTATCTATGAGCGTTCGTACGGCGCTCCAGTGCCTTGTATTGAGCAGATTGGTATGGCGGAGGTATGGCAAGCAATCAGCAAGATTATAGGGCCTGTCATATAGCTGATGTAGCGATTCGGATGTTGTCGTCTTCTCGGGAAGATGTTATAGTATAGGGATACATCTGCAATTTTTTCGGCGCATTCTCCGGAACAACAGTATTGTCCTCGGCTGTCTCCTTCGCCCACTGCTAAGGCGCATTCCGGCAATCGGCAATAGCGAGGATTCCGTCAATCTAAGACCGCTCGGACGCTCTGTGATGACCCAGGCCACCCGGCACCCGATTTGAGACACCACAGGTGGCCCATCTAAGAGCTCATCGCGATACCGACGACAGGGTCGCCGCCGCTGGCGTCATCCCTCAAAGACCCCAAACCCCCTCCTAAAGATGGTACACTGCTACAATAGATATTAGATGGATTACAGTAATGACAAATCTGTTCCTTCGATCCTGGGCGCTCCTCATGTGCGAAGGCAGAGGCTCATTTAGCTCTCCTCTCCCAGCGATCTCGTGAGTGAAAGAATGAGAACACTGGTTTTGCTGATCGTTTTCTTTTGGGGCTTCACATTCTTACTCAAGTCCACTGCGGTCCGTGCTTGGGTGACTCAACGATGGTTGAGTTTGCGAAGCTGCCTAGTGTCGGTCTGTGTGCTTATGGTTCTTGCCTCAATCTTTGGCAGCCTATTAGCTGCTTGCACAGAACGGGTCATCTTCCATGACGAACCTACGGTCCTTACAATCACCGCGGCTTTTCTGCACGGTCAACCTGTGTATCCGTCTAAGACAGACCCCGTCGAGTACGGATTGCTTTATGGTCCTTCCCTCTATTTGGTGTATCTACCTCCGATGATCGCAGGGGCGGACAGGGTTAGTGAATATCAGCTCTGGGTTACCGTAGCGCTTGTAAGCAGCTATATCTTTCTCTTTCTCGGATTGCGACGATGGGGTATCGTCACAGCCCTAGGTGGATTGGCTCTGGTTGCTGTCTCCGTTTGCATACTGTCCGACGTCATGTGGGCTACTAAGGGCGACATCTGGATACTCTTCTTCAGCGCACTCGGCTTGTGGGCCTCGTTCTTGCAACACAAGTGGCAGTCCGTCGTTCTGGTCGCGATTTCAGGTGCAGCTCTTGTGGACTTGAAAGTTACACTTATCTTTATCGCCTTACTTCCTGCCGTCTTGCTGTGGCAGCGAGGACGCAAGACTCACTTGCCCGCGCTGCTCAGTGTAGCCTTGATTCCATCTCTTGCCCTGCTACCTTTCGTCTTGCCTCATATTTCCATTACGGGATATTCCCAGCAGCTGCAAGACGCGGCTCACCAGGGGTTTTCCTGGTTCACTCTGCAAGATAATCTCTTTTTTGTATTCCAGATTTCTCTGCCCACGTTAGCTCTGCTATGGATGATCTCACGCAAGAACGCAAGCCAAACTCGCACTTGGATGGAGCGAAGACGCGCCTTCCTGCTTCTGCTAAGTGCTGCCGTTGTTACAGCCATTCTCACCGGAGCAAAAAATGGGGGGGGGGCGATGGCACTGCATCGTCTTCATTTGCCCTTTGACACTTGTGAATGCCGAAATGTGGGAGATTGCTTCCCAACGCGGCAATAAGTTCCTCCAACTGTTGCTCCCAAAGCTTCCTGCTCTCCTCGCCGCAGGTTGCTTTCTCCTTTGTGTCGATTGTATAGCGCTGAACCACGGTGTGAAGGATCGATTGTATGAGCCCCAGGGCTCGCCCCAGTTTTCCTCACGGGCAGTTGAGATCGATATTCGTAAAGTAATCGATGAGCACCCTCATGCACGGTTCCAAATGGGATATTCGGACGGGCAACACTACAATATGACCTTCCTCCGACCCGTGTTACAGTTTCGCGGAAGTCCCCTCTTTATTGATGCGGACGTACGCAATGAAGCGAGCCTTATTGGTAAGCCAATCTCACCCTCAGTGCTCGCGGCATTGAGAAATTGCACCATCGATCTTTGGTTCATCCCAAAGGGCGGAGCACCTTTCTCCATGGATTCACCCTATTTTGTCATCGGCAAGATCCGCGAACGGGCTTTGTACTCACAAGTATTTGTCGATACCTTTCTTTCCAGCTATGAGGAAGTCCCTAGCGACAGCCGCTACTTCAATATCTGGGCATGCCGCAGTCTGAAGCCCGCCAGCATAAACATACCGGCCCATGGTCGGTCCAATCCAACGGCAGAAACTGGCGGTACATCGCACCGCCACTAGTTTTCAGGGCTTCATTACAGAACCTGTGGCCGCTATTTGTTCCGATCAAAAACTTCACCGTTCGCACTGTTGAGAGCGACAAACGCGAGAGAAAGAGTTATCAGCATGATGTTAGAATCTAAAATTGGGAATCTTCGCCAGGAGGCTTTGACGTAGTGAGAACTCCAGTTGCAAATGCAAATTTGTTGTCTGCAAACTGCAAGGTGTGTGATACGCCATCGACCTTCTTCGGAGAGATCGACGTACTGAAAAAACACCGTGTTCGATATTTTCGATGCGAAATATGTGGCTTCATACAGACTGAGACACCGTATTGGCTGGAGGAAGCCTATTCATCCGCGATTGCTGCCCAGGATGTCGGTATTATGCAGCGAAACTTGGCGAATTGCAGATTGACCTCCGCTGTTCTCAACCTGATCTTTCCAAAGATGTCGAGCGCCGTTGACTTTGGTGCCGGACATGGAATGTTTGTCCGGATGATGAGGGACAGAGGCTTCAATTTCTTTTGGTCCGATCTGCACGCAACGAATGATTACGCCCGCGGGTTCGAGAGTCAGGAAGGATCAACCTACGATTTCCTCACAGCATTTGAAGTGCTTGAACACTTGACCAACCCTGTCGCCGACCTGTCGAAGTTGATGAGCCTATCGGACAACGTATTTGTTTCGACTTGCATCGTTCCGCAATCGGTACCGGCATTGTCTGATTGGTGGTATTACTCACCGTCGACCGGCCAGCATATTGCCTTCTATACGACGGAATCGCTCCGTATCCTGGCTGCCCGCTTCGGAAGAAACCTGTTGACATTTGGCTCATACCATCTATTTACAAAGGAACCGAAGATAAGTCTACTGTATCGACTGGCCAGCAATTCCAGAATTGCAAGAATTGTTAATCGCATGTATCGCCGCCCGAGTTTGATCGAGAGTGATTATCAACAAATGACAGGATGATTCGACGGTTGTGCGTAGCGACAGCCTTTACTTCGATATCTGGGCATGCCGCGGTCTGAGTCCGCCAGCATAAACATATCGGCCAATGTACGATCCAATCCAACGACAGAAGCAGGCGGTTCATCGCACCGCCTCTAGTTTTCAGGGATTCCTTACAGGATCTGTTGCCGCTTCATTACAGAATCTGTTGCCGCTGTTGGCTCTGATCAAAGACTTATCCGTTCACTGTTGAGAGTGGCAAATCCCGTGTTCAATTTCGTGTGTACTGCCCACAAAACCTCTTGCCTCTCTTTGTGTTCCCACGCCCCCGAGGCCATAGCCAATTGCATGAACGCTTCAGAGGTATCATCCAAGGTGCCCACTCACGGATAAATGCTTCAGCTAGCCTTCGGTGAGCAACATACAAGTCTCTAGCTATGAACCTTACTTCAGAAATATCCGTTTTGGCTAGATTTATTGCAAGTTTGAGGACCTTGTTCAACGAGACAATGCTATAAGAAATCCGTAGTCTATAAGCACATTCATGATAAGTTAGATATTTCAGATCAACTGAGTTTAATACCAGGTCTCCGTAATTATAACTGGAGATGATTCTGACTAGCGCACGATGAAAGCTATTTTCTAGCTCATGCAGTCCAGTTCTTGTCGCGATCCCTACCCGTGCTCGATATACAGCCCCCGCACAGTCCATTATTATCTGCAGGTCGATATGCTGCGCAAATAACACATGCTGTAATAGGTCCGCATATGGGCCAATCTGTTCTGAGTCTTCTGGAAATAGCGGCCACATATCGAAAAGGGCACGGCTATAGCCGACTTGCCTAGTATGTAGTATCTGGCGTAACACCGAGCCGACTGGACTATATTTATCTAGTTGTTTTGAATCATTTGTAATCATTACTTCTGATCCGTCAGGATAGTGCTCAACACAATGCGGTAGCAGTACAAATCGCGAGGTGTTGGGATCAAGATTCAGTTCCTGTATTTTTCTATTCATGTTTTCGAGTAGTCCAGGCTTAAACCAGTCGTCACCGGAAAGAAAATGGACCATTTCTCCAGTAGCCTTAGGCGCGACATTGTTAAAGTTGGCAGTAATTCCAATATTTTTCTCATTAAGTATTACCTTGATAATCTCTGGATACTTATTCCTGTATTCCTCGATAATCCACCGGGTTCCATCCGTTGATGCATCGTCACCAATAATTATTTCATACGGTTTTACGCGCTCGCAGAGAACTGAGTCGAGGGCAGTCCTTATATATTCCTTTTGGTTGTAACAAATCATTACAATACTATGTCTCACCGACACCTTACCCTCCCTTCATCGGGCTATTGTAGAGCATGGCCGCCTACATTTCTAAACCATAGAAATCGTTCGTGCGGCAAGCAAATGACATGATTATCAACAGCGAGTGCAGCCAGAATTCACAATGCTCCGAATGGTGCTATCAGTTTGCGTACCGTGGAACCGATGCGTCCTGCCAGACCCCCTACATTACTCATTTGCGTTATTCTCCCAACCGAAAAAACGGCAAACACTACAGACACAACAGCACCAAGGAACATCCCCCGCCGCGTCATGACAGTAATTGCTCCCACTCCAACACATATTGCGAAAGTTACGGTGAACATGAGAAGAACAGTTTTAGACCAGTGAAAGTTAATTCTGCGGCGCGCAAACCAATAAACCAACGGAAGGTAAATTACGTACATTGCCAGGTAGGCCATACCTGTGATTGGCAGCCCGAGAACCGGCGCCAATCCCACTATAAGACCTGTTATAACGACCCATGCGGCGGATTCGGTCAGGAAACAGGTTATTCCATCGCCCGAGGCGAGGATCAAGAAGCCCAATGGCCAGCTTGGCACTTTAAGAATATCGCCCAGTACTTGCCAACGCAGAATCTCGATCGCAGGTGTGAAGGATGGCGCATAAAGCAGATGAATAACCCACGGTGCCGTCGCCATCATGGCGATGAAAACAGGCGCGCTTAGCAAAATGGCGATTTCTGTTTGTTCGTTTACTAGGCGTCCAGCAGCTTTGGGATCATGGATTACACCGGTCAGTCTGGGGTAGTAGTCTGTCGCCATTGCTCCGAGCACAAAGGTAACGTACGTCATGGAAACTGTCCAGGCTGCCTGAAATTGGCCGAGCGACTGCGCACCCAGAACTCTTGCGATATCGATCCGTATCCAGAGCTGGGCCAACGACGAAACTAACCCAGCTCCCACTAATGCCAGGCCAAGGCGCACGAGCATCTTCCATTCGCGCGATAACTCCTGTAGGCTAACACTTCCTGTTCCTGCCTTCGGAAGTCTCGACACGTATATGTGGCCGATAACAAAGCTAGCCATGGGAACGACCAGTACATATGCAACTAATCCAGCTTTACCCCAGCGCAATAGAATACTTATACCTAGCACGGTACTCAATATGGCCCCGAAGACGTTTAGACGCGCGATGTCCCCGATGCGGCGCATGCCCTGGATCAACGCTCCCTGCGATGTTCCGGCAACCGAGAGCGCCACTCCGATTGACAGCCACCCTACTGCACCTGAATAAAACGCGTTACCGAGTGCATGCACGGCCAGAACCGACCGCAGAGACCAGACAACCAGCCCACCAGCGCAGGCAAGGAGTAGTGTACCCCAGAACAAGGCCCGTCGCGCCACTAAGATAACGCGGGCATCGTCTTTGCTGTAAGCCTCCGCAATCTGGCGCGTACCAACCGCACCCATACCCATAGTGGCAAACGTGGATGCGGTTGCTATAAGGCCGTTATACAGGCTGGCCAAGCCTACACCTACCGGCCCAAGTAACGTAGCCAGAACCTTGTTGCGCAATACACCAATTGCGATATTGACGAACGACGCACCTCCAATAATGGAAGTGCTTTTCAATATGCGATGGTACGATGCCTTCGAATCAGTCATCCGCTAGTCGCTACCTTTAGCGCTGCAATTACAACCGAAATGTCTGCATCATCCAACTGCGGCCCTATGGGCAAGCTAAGCACACGATTGGCCAGGCTCTCCGCAATGGGAAACTGACCCCCTGCATAACCTGCGTCCCCATATGCCTTTTGCAGATGCGGCGGGATTGGATAATGGATCAGCGTCCCAATGCCGGTCGCCCGCAAAGCCTTCTGTAGGCGATCCCGTTCTGCATGTTGCACTACATAAACGTGCCAAACGGGTTCAGTCCCCTTCAGCACCTCGGGTAGTACCAACCCTACACCTGCCAACTCCGATGTGTAGCGCGCAGCAATCGCTGTCCGGCGGGCATTCCATTCGTCCAGATGCCTGAGCTTGACCCGCAAAACTACTGCTTGCACTGGGTCTAGACGGCTATTATAACCCTTTACTTCATTTACATACTTAACTCTTGAACCGTAATTGCGCAAGACACTAACTCGGTCAGCAAGCTCCGGGTCATTTGTTGTTACGGCGCCGGCATCGCCCAAAGCGCCCAGATTCTTTCCGGGATAAAAGCTCCATGCGACCGCATCCCCATGGCTGCCGATACGTTTGCCCTTATAGCGGGCGCCGTGCGCCTGGGCCGCATCTTCCAGGATGCGCAGTCTATGCTTGCGCGCCAGAGCGAGCATGGGGTCAAGATCCGCCGGCTGTCCATACAGATGTACCGGCAGAATGGCTTTGGTGCGTGGCGTAATGGCCGCCTCAATCCTGCCCGGATCGAGGTTGTAGGTGGACTCCACTGGCTCGACTGGTACAGGGGTCGCACCAGACTGAGTAACTGCCAGCCAAGTGGCAATAAAGGTATTGGACGGGACGATGACCTCATCCCCAGCGCCAATCCCCATGGCAACCAACGCCAGACGCAGTGCATCCAGTCCATTGGCAACGCCCACGCAGTGCTGGGTTTCGGTGTAGGCCGCAAACCCTTGCTCGAAGGCCTCCACATCCTGCCCGCCGATGTACCAGCCGGACCGCAGAGAACCCAGGACTGCCGATTCTATCTCAGTTTGAATCTCGCGGTAGGCCGCTCCCAGGTCTAGAAACGGGACACTCATCCTTGGCTCCGCGCCCGCATGAATTCGGCATAATCGCGATAATAATCGGCTTCATCGTAATAATTAGATGCCAGCACCATGCAGACGGACCCTGAAGAAAAATTGACCAGTTCGCGCCAGATCATCGGGCAAACATAGAGACCGCTGTAGGACCGATTCAGATGAACGCGCTTTTTATTGTTCCCGTCGTCCAGTATCACGTCGAAGCTGCCCGACATAGCGATAATGAGCTGCTGTAATTCCTTATGTGCGTGGCCGCCACGCTCCGAGCCACCAGGTACATCATACAAGTAGTAAACCCGCCGAATATTAAAAGGAACATGGTGACCACCTTCAATAAAGGTCAGGTTTCCACGTTGATCAGAAATCTTCGGTAGATCAATAACTTTGCAATGATCAATCTTTGTGCTGCTTGCCATCTCCAATATGCCTTTCATCTCCATCGTAATTAATGCAATGCGGGTTGTTGACGCTACACATCCGACTGCAACAACACCAGCACAGACCGTGCTATCTGCACCAACACTATCCTATACGAAAGGGCAGATAAACTCTGCTCCCTTTTGATAGCGTCGGTGCTAGGCACGTGATCGAATTGAATAATTGATCTTCGTCTTGACAATCGAATTGTGGGGAATATCGCGCGTCAGTATGGCTCCGGATCCGATAATACTGTCAGATCCGACAACCAACTCAGGTTCGATGAATATTCCCGTTCCGAACTTCACCCTCGCTCCGATTTTTACCAGTGAACTCATCATTACTCCCGGACCAAAAGTACAAAAGTCCCCCACATTGCAATGGTGTTCGACATCCACATATGGGCTGAAAAAATTGCCATTCCCGATACTCGTGCAGGCACCAATGTGGCAGTACGCAAGGATGACATTCCCCACACCTAACACTGCATTCCTTTGTACGCGGGCACTCGGGTCGATGATATTCGCCATGGGGATGTTCACCTGACGAAGCATGTTATCCATCCGTTGCCGGAATGCGATGCTCGTACTTACGGAAACAACTGCTGCATCGAAGAGATTCTTTTTGAATAGAACCTCGATAGCTTCCTGTCCTCCTAAAATTGGCACGCCCAAAAGGGTCTTGCCGACTAGGCCCGGGGTATCATCAACAATGGCGGTTGCTCGCTGATGCTCGATCCGGCACAGGGAATCCAGCACCTGCACAGCGCCGAGCCCACCACCGATGATCAACAAACGTTGCTGGCGGTTTCGTGGATATGAATCATCGACAAGGTCACTACCCCCGCCCTCCGTAATCGACGGACCGGCGCCATGTTGTTCCATGTACGCAACGATGTCTGCCTCGGTGATCGTTTCAGCACCAGGGATTTCGATCTGAAGCCTCTTCATATCCAAGCCGGCCTTGGTCACGGCGAGCTCGGCCTTTTTCGTCACCTTGCGCGCCATGCTGCGATCTTCCTGTGCCTCGTACTTGCTTAGAGGTCTTTCAGGCACTTCGTCCGGCTTGTCACAAAGCGCGCCGACAATCTCACCCACCAAAACCTGGGTGCCCGCAGGTACAAAGATGTGTATGTAACCAGTGTCCTCAGATTCGACGTCGACTGTGGCCTTGCTGGTTTCAATGACCGCGATTATCTCGCCTTTGCGCACCAACGACTGATCTGTTTTCGTCCAAGCGCACAGCAGCGCAGAGTCGTCATTAGCGTTAACCATGGGCATCTTTATGAATCGTGTCACTTTAAAACCTCGAAGATTGCATTCTCAATGTCGGTATCGGCAGGCAGCACGGCACGCTCCAGCGTCCGCGCTGCCGGAATCACGATATCCACAGCGCCAACCCTGCGTACGGCCGCTCGAAGTCTGCCAAACAAGGACTCCTGCATCCGCGCAGCGATTTCAGCGCCCCAACCCCAGTGCAAGCCCCCTTCTTCTGCGACCACCACCCGTCCCGACCTGTCAGCCGCGCTGCGAAGCAAGTCAAAGGGCAGCGGTTTGATCAGCGTCGGGATACAGGCTAGAACTTTGATTTCCTCTTCTGCCATTCGTTGCAGCACGGATACAACAAACCGAGTCATGCCTCCGTACGTAATCAGCGTGACATCCGGGTAACCCGAATCGTAGTTCCGCACCAAAGCTGTAGGATAACCAAGTTCATCTTTGACTGTTTCTACTCCCAAACCTGCCGCAGCAGAGAGTAAGTCAAGCGAATAGAGGAGCTTATGCTCAAGAAACAACACAAACTTGTCGTCGAGCACCGCATGTCTCAGCACCCGACCGGCATCGCAAAACAGGGAGGGCGCGACAATGCGGATTTCGGGAATCCCCATAAAGAGCTTTTCAATACACTGGCTATGCGTGGGGCCATAACCACGACCGCCGCCAACCGGTGTTCGGATGGTAACGGGCACGGTCACGGTGTTATTGTACATGGTGCGAAACTTGGCGCCGTGGTTGAGTATCTGATCCATGCAAAGAGACAAGAAGTCGCCAAACATGATCTCTAACACGGGGCGCAGTCCTCGCAGCGCCATCCCGTTCGCAATCCCCGTTAGCGCAGCCTCGCTAATCGGCGTCGTAAGCACTCGCTGGGGAAAGTCACGTTGCAGGCCACGCGTAACCTTGAATGCCCCGCCATACGGATCCAGCAGGTCCTCGCCGAATACGATCACCTGCGGCATCTCTTCCATGAGTTCTCGCAGACCCGAGTTGAGACTTTCCAGATAGGTCATCGCGAGTCACTATTTGCTAGAAACTGATCCGGTTCCAGGCCGTCGTCTACTATGGCTGCTGCAACACATGCATCGATCTGATGTACGACCTCGTGCTCCAATCGATCCAATCGTTCCTCGTCGCAAGCTCGAAGTTGCTCCCGATGAAGACCGATGGGGTCACGACTACGCAGTGCGAGTATCTCTTTGGGATCTCGAGTATCGTCGCCTTTGCTGTGAGGAGCGAAACGGTGAGTATTTAAAACGAGAAGCTGTGGCCGCGAAACGCGCCTGATTTCATCCACAATGGAACACGATGCACCGTATACCGTAAGAACGTCGCCAGTATGCATCCGGGTAGTCTGGATTCCAAAGCTCTCCCCACGTGCGGCGAACTCGCCGGCGTGCTCATACTGCTTTGGCGTGCTCTGAGCAATCCCGTTATCTTCCAGCACGAACAAGACGGGTAACTCCCAGAGCGAGGCTATATTGAAGCTTTCGTAAACTATGCCTTCTGCAAGCGCTCCGTCTCCGAAATAAACAGCTACGATACCTCCGCTTCCTTTGTATTTCTCCGCGTAAGCGCACCCCACGGCGCAAGGGACCGTTCCGCCAAGAATGCCGTTGCTGTAAAAATTGCCGCTATGCAGATGTTGGCTTCCCCCAATCCCCGCACACACACCGCTGGCTTTACCGAGGAGTTCGGAGACAAGGCCTTTCAAATCGCCGGTGAACGCAAGATAGTGTCCGTGGCCTCGATGGTTGGACCAAACAATATCCTTGTCTGCATCCAGAGCTTGCGCAACCGCTACCGCGCTCACTTCCTGTCCGATGCACGTATGTACAGTACCAAATATAAGACCGCGGTCATAAAGCCTTAAGAACGACTCCTCAACGTACCGTATCTGGAACATACGGCGATACAACATCCAAAGAAGATCATCTGTAAGCATTAAGGGCCTCTGGCAGCTTCTCAAACGCCGAGCTACGTGTAATCACCAACGTCACGCGAGCCCACACAGGCGAATCCTGTCAGAGTAAGATTATGCCGCATGTGAGTCAAAAGCCAAGTATATAATATTGTCGCCAATACAAAAGCCAAACGCATCATCGCGTTCGATCAACCCGGCCAACCAACGCTCATCTCAACCTACAACTGCAATCGTTCCCACACGAAACTTCTGAGTGACACGTCAATTGACACGAGTTATCGGCGCGAGGCTCGCCGAGAGAACGCTCTCGACCTGCCCGGAAGGAACCTGAATTGTGCCCGGTTTGACATGGATAGGCTGTACCGACATGGCGGCCTTCTGTATCTTGGTTCCGGGACTGTAGCCCGGAACCAGTTCCTTGAACATCAGCAAGAGGCTGGCGACGTCTTGTTCTTCAACAATTTGCTGCAGCCGATGCATGACTTCCTTGATTTGCACTTCATCCAGATGCTGATGGCAGACATAGCTTCTGATCTTGCTGTGCGAAGTCGGGATCAGATGTTCATGCTGTAGATTCAACTCTTCAAATAACTTTTCCCCTGGGCGCACACCGGTAAACTGAATCTTGATATCACGGTCCGGTTGAAACCCGGAGAGCAGAATGAGATTCCTGGCAAGATCGACGATCTTGACGGGTTCCCCCATATCGAGGACGAAGACCTCTCCGCCCTTGCCGATCGAGAACGCCTGCAAGACCAGTTGGGCTGCCTCTGGGATCGTCATAAAATAGCGGCGCATCTCCGGGTGGGTGACGGTCACCGGTCCGCCCGCGGCAATCTGGTCCTTGAAGATGGGGACCACACTTCCGTTGCTCCCCAGCACGTTGCCGAAGCGCACCGACACAAACTTAGTGCCGTACTCCTTCTGGAATGCGCCAATCAACAACTCCGCCACGCGCTTTGTAGCGCCCATCATGCTGGTCGGCCGCACCGCTTTATCGGTGGAGATCAACACAAAATCTTCCACTCCATGTCTTACCGCCGCGCGGGCAACATGCCATGTGCCAAGGATGTTGTTCTCGACCGCGGCAAAGACGTGCCTCTCCATCATGGGAACATGCTTGTAGGCGGCAGCGTGATAGAGAATTGAAGGTTGATGGCGCAGCATGACCCGCTGCAACGTGTCGGCACGGGTGATGTTACCGATCTCTGAGTGGAACACTAGATCGGGGAAGTTTCTGCCCATCTCTCTGCCCAGGTGGAAGAGTGGGGTTTCCGCTTCATCGAAGCCGATCAGAGCAAGCGGGCGGAAGCGGGCGATCTGACGGCAGAGCTCCGATCCAATCGAGCCCGCGGCGCCAGTCACCATCACAACTTTTCCCTCGATGCGCTCGCGAATGCTGCCCTGGTCGAGATGCACCGGCCTTCTGCCGAGGATGTCTTCGACAGCCACATCCCGGATCTGCTTGTCCAACTCCGCGCCCTGAATGAGGTCCCCCAAACCAGGCACCATCTTGTACTCCGCCCCGGCTTCGAGGGCCAGCTTCAGAATGCGCACCATCTGCGGCCCAGTCGCGGAGGGGACCGCGATCAGCACTCTATTGATGGCGTGCGTTAGCACCACCTCTGCGAGGGCTTCTCCGGTTCCGAGCACCGGCTTACCCTGCAAGATCATGTAAGCCTTCAACGGATCGTCATCGATGAAGCCCACAACATCACACTTCAGAGATTGGTTTTGGCGAAACTCCCTCAGCAGGGCCTGCCCTGCTACCCCGGCGCCGTAGATTAGCGTTCTGGTCTGCACCCCTTCCGCACCGTTCCCCCTGCGCGCGGTAAGAAGTAGGCGAACGGCCAGCCTAGCCCCCAGAGTCAACAAGCAGGAGAGCAACCAATCGAGGATATATACCGAGCGCGGCATCCCCCATGGTCCGAGCACCGCCAGCAGGACCACTCCGCCTAGAACTGATCCCGCCGTGTTCGCGAACATCACCCGTACGGCATCGTAGGTGGATGTATACCGCCAATTCCCCCGATTCAGCTTGCCGGCGATGAAGGCCAGCGACTTTGCGACGACCCATACGCAGAGCGCCACCTCCATCGCGTGGAAGTACTGCGCAGGCACCGCGCCGTCAAATCGCAACTCGAACGCAAATAAACCGGAAAGGACAAAGACAGCCAAGTCCAAAAGATTAACAAGAACACGATGCCAGATCAGCTTCGCGCTATAGTGCCGCGCTGGAAGCGGTATGGGGGACATTGATTTCTCCTGTGTTCGTATCCTATACCCGCTACTGTTTCCTATCACTATGAAACGTAATACAAAGATTAACCCGCTACGCGGCAGAAGTTGCGGAGCAGGCAGACACGGACGATTGGGGGGCCAGTATCTCCAGTTCTTCGCCGTCAACTTTGACGGCAAAACTTTGCATGATGCTATCAAGCGTGAGAACAACACGATAACTGTACTTCATTCGCACCACAACCCCCTCCATTCCGGCAAATGCGCCGGACCGAATGCGGGCCCGCTGCCCCACCTTCAGAAGAGGGTGCGGTTGGGCGTTGCGCAGAGAAAGACCGGATCGCAGTGCGTCAATCTCACCCTCCGGCAACGATGCCGGTTCGCCTCCCGTGCCGCCCACAACTGACAGTACGCCTGGCACTTCCAGCACACGCACACGCTCGTTCCGCTGGATGCATACAAAGATGTAGCCGGGAAACAGTGGAAGATCCAGAGTGACCCTCGATCCGTCGCTCCACTTGCGATGAGTGCGATAGAGGGGCAGAAAATGCTCAATCTGCCTCATCTCCAGGTGTTGCCCCACACGCTTTTCATGGCGCGGAGTCGTGTAGGCTGTGAACCACTTCGGCATGCAGGGCACTGGCACACAGGCACTGTCCGGGAAGCAGTCCGGGGTGCGACTGCTCGCTTGATCGATGCCCCGATGCCAGATTTCAGACAAAGCTTCGCTATCCTCACTTGGGTGAGCTGTCTTCCACACCGTCCCCGCGGATGCAGGTAAAACTCAATGAACTGAAGTCGAGAACCCACGTTGCCGGAGTCATCTTCATGCTCCGCTTACATCCGCCGAGGATACGGATAGGTGTTGCGAACAATATAGCACATGGCAGCCTGTCAAGATAGCGGTGACACTTCGTATTCCGTGAGGCGATGTTGAACGTCCAAGAGGGCTTTTGGCAGCCTCTTCTTCCGCAACGCGCTCGTGGCTCCCGCGGATTGCCGTGTAACTTCGTGCTCTCCGTGTACCATAGTCGAGAAGCGGTTGCGGCATGGGAACGATGCGTCGCGGCCGTCAGTCTCATCTAGCGCCAGTCCAGCCCAGCAGAGCACAACGCGGGACCGAGCTGCCGCGCGGAAGATGCAAAGGAGATGGAAGTTTGAAGAAAGCACTGATCACAGGAGTTACCGGGCAGGACGGGGCATACCTCGCCGCCTTTTTGCTGGCCAAAGGGTATGAGGTCCACGGCATCAAGCGCCGCGCCTCCCTGCTCAACACCGCTCGCATCGACAACATCTACCAGGACCCCCACCTGCCCTCGCGCCACTTCATCCTGCACTACGGCGACATGACCGACTCCTCCTCGCTGATCCACATCGTGGAGAAGGTGCAGCCCGACGAGATCTACAATCTCGCCGCCCAGTCCCATGTTCAGGTCTCCTTCGAAGAGCCTGAGTACACTGCCGACTCCGACGCGCTCGGCGTGCTGCGCCTGCTGGAAGCCATCCGCATCCTCGGCCTGGAGAAGAAGACGAAGTTCTATCAGGCAAGCACCTCGGAGCTGTACGGTCTGGTGCGGGAGACGCCGCAGCGCGAGACCACCCCCTTCTACCCGCGTTCGCCCTACGGTGTCGCCAAGCTCTACGGCTACTGGATTGTCGTCAACTATCGCGAGGCCTATGGCATCTACGCATGCAACGGCATCCTCTTCAACCACGAGTCGCCCACGCGCGGCGAGACCTTCGTGACGCGTAAGATCACCCGCGGCCTGGCGCGCATCAAGGCCGGCCTGCAAACTGAGCTCTTCCTCGGCAATCTTGGCGCCCGGCGCGACTGGGGCCACGCCCGCGACTACATCGAGATGATGTGGCTCATGCTGCAGCAGGAGAAGCCGCAGGACTACGTCATTGCCACCGGCCAGCAGTACACCGTGCGCGAGTTCGTCCAGCGCTGCGCCAAGCTGCTCGAACTGGACCTCACCTGGCAGGGCTCGGGCCTCGACGAGAAGGCCCTCGATCCATCCGGCAAAATCGTCGTCGCGGTCGACCCGCGCTACTTCCGTCCCACCGAGGTGGAGACGCTGGTCGGCGACGCTAGTAAGGCGCGGCGCGAACTCGGCTGGACGCCGCGCACCAGCTTCGACGAACTGGTTCGCGAGATGGTTGAATCCGACCTGAAGGCCGCCCAGCGAGACGCCCTGGCGCTGCGCCACGGCTTCGACGCATACAACGGGCACGAGAATTGATCCATGCCAGAGACACCCATTCCAACCCACTCGACTCTCTCATCGTTCATGCATCCTGACAGTCGCATCTATATCGCCGGCCATCGCGGCCTGGTCGGCTCGGCCATCCACTGCGAACTGCTGCGCCGGGGATACCGCAACATTCTTACCCGCACGCACCAGCAGCTCGACCTGCTCGACAAGCACGCCGTTGACGCGTTCTTCACCGCCGAAAAGCCCGACTACGTCTTTCTCGCCGCAGCCAGGGTCGGCGGAATCATGGCCAACAACACCTACCCCGCGGACTTCATCCGCGACAACCTCGTCCTGCAGACCAACGTCATCGAGGCCAGCCGCAACGCCTGTGTCAAGCGCCTGCTCTTCCTCGGCTCCTCCTGCATCTATCCTAGGCTCTGCCCACAGCCCATCAGGGAGGAATATCTGCTCACCGGGCCGCTGGAGCCCACCAACCGACCCTACGCCGTCGCCAAGATCGCCGGCATCGAGATGTGCTGGAGCTACAACCGCCAGTACGGCACCCGCTACCTCGCCGTCATGCCCACCAACCTCTACGGCCCCGGCGACAACTTCGACCTGGCCCGCTCGCACGTCCTGCCCGCGCTCATCCGCAAGACGGCCGAGGCCAAGGCCGCAGGTGCGAAGCAGGTTGTCGTCTGGGGCACCGGGACCCCGCGCCGAGAGTTCCTCTACTCCGACGACCTCGGCCAGGCCTGCTGCTTTCTGATGAACCTAGACGACGCCAGCTTCGGTTCGCTGCTCACAAAAGACTCACCGCCGTTGATCAACATCGGCACCGGAGAAGACATCACCATCCGCCAGCTCGCCCAGACCGTCGCCCGCGTCCTCGGCTTCGACGGCGCCCTCACCTTCGACGCCACCAAGCCCGACGGTACTCCCCGCAAGCTGCTGGATGTCAGCCTCCTGCACTCACTCGGCTGGCACCACACCACCGGCCTCGAAGAAGGCATTGGCCGCGCTTGGGAAGCAGTACGCGATCAGCTGACCTAATTCGATTTCCCGCCTTATCAAACGTTTTGGGCCAGCCGATCCATAGGTGCAACAGAGTACATCTGATCTTTACTACCAGGGCTCAGTTCGTACAACTGAACCGTACTCTTTACGCAATTCCTAGCTGGCGACATTCTCGGCTATGCAGTCAAGAGCGGTACGGGTGAGTCACGCCGCTATCGTCTGGATCGCATTCAGAGCGCGCGTATCCCTAATGAGCTGTTTGTGCCGCGATATGCTATCGAGCTTACGGCGGCGAGAGCCGAGTTATGCTGCATGGTGCGGACCGCAAATGAAGATGTTTGAGTAATCGTCGGGTAAACTATACTAGCAAGTGGTCGGGGCTCTTTCGCAACAGGGCCAATCGCTCGAGAAGTATACAGAACAGGATCTCTATCCGTGGATTATTCGAGTAATTCTTCATTTCGCACAGATCGGCGGCTGGTTCGACTGGCGCTTTGGACATGCTGTTTAGCTTCCCTGATGGGGGGAACGATGCTGGGGCAAGGCATGCAGACGCAGAGTGTGCCATGTGTCAGCTCACCTTCAACCGATGCCCACTATGATGGTACGCAGTCGTCTACGAGCTGCATCCCTGCCACCTCGTCGCCGAATACGCCGCAGGCTACTGGCCAAACGTACCAGTGGCAGGGCGGGAGCAACATCGCGATCCCAGGCACTCAGAACCAGCAAAATCAGAACCAGCAACAGTATCGGACGCTGCTTCAACCTGTCCCGGCACCCGTGGCGCCACTGCCGCCGACAGAGTTCCAGAGAGTTGTATTGAATAGCATTGGGCGTATGCCGCCGATCTTCGGGGCCAGCCTGTTCAACACTCCTCCATCGACGTTTGCGCCGGTCGACAATATTCCGGTGACGCCGGACTATGTGATCGGTCCGGGGGATGAACTACGTCTACAGATCTGGGGCCAGGTGAACCAGCAAGGCTCCTTTGTGGTGGACCGCACCGGCTCCATCGCGCTGCCGCAGGTAGGCACGGTGCATGTGGCCGGCGTGCAGTTTTCCCAGTTGAGCGATTTCCTCAAGTCGCAGCTTGGACGCATCTACCGCAACTTCGATCTGAATGTAAACCTGGGACAGTTGCGGTCGATTCAGGTCTTCGTTGTGGGGCAGGCGCGACAGCCGGGCAGCTATTCGATCGGATCGCTGAGCACGCTGTTGAACGCCCTGTTTGCCTCGGGTGGACCGCTTCCGCAAGGCAGCTTGCGAGACATTCAGGTGAAGCGCGGGGCCGAGACGATCACCCACTTCGATCTGTACGACCTGCTGCTGCACGGGGACAAGACCAAAGACGTTCGGCTGGAGTCGGGCGACGTGATCTTTATCCCTGATGTGGGGCCTCAGGTCGCAGTGATGGGCAGTGTGACCACGCCGTCTATCTATGAGCTGCGCGGAGAGAAGAGCTTCAACCAGGTGATTGCGTTAGCCGGCGGATTGACGAATGCGGCGTCCGACTCGCGGTTGCGCGTGGATCGGATCTACAAGCACAGTGAGCGCAGCGTGATCGAGGTCGATCTCGCGACCGGCGATTCCACTCCCGTCCAGGATGGAGACATCGTCAACGTGACCTCTGTCATTGATAAGTTTCAGTATGCGGTGACATTGCGGGGAAATGTGGCGAACCCGGGCCGGTACTTCTGGCACCAGGGCATGCGCATCTCCGATCTGATTCCAAACCGCGATGCTTTGATTACGCGAAGCTACTATCAAGAATTGAATCAATTGGGGCAGGCCAATTCCGAATACGGCGGCCCTTTGCCGAATACGAACGCCAACGGACCCGTGTCGTACGCGGTTTCGAACACGACCTCCAGCGGGGGGACAACCAGTTCGGACTATAGCGGCACTCGCTCGCAAGGCTCGCTGGGAATCCAATCGGGTCCGGGGGCCAACACTGCTGCTGCACCCGGAACAAGTGGTGGCGGAAGTTCTGTTGGCGCTGCGCTGACAGCTAACAACAGCCACTTCGAGGCAAAGACCGATGTGGTCCTGAGCGCGCCCGATATTGATTGGGACTACGCAGTCATCGAACGGCAGAATGCGACCGATCTGACCACGTCGCTGCTTCCGTTCAACCTGGGCAAGGCGGTACTCGATAAGGACCCGTCGCAGGACCTTGAGCTGCTGTCCGGCGACGTGGTGACCATCTTTTCGCAGGCCGATATCCGGGTGCCGAGCGCGCAGCAAACGAAGTTCGTAAAGCTGGAGGGCGAGTTTGCGGGAGCGGGCGTATACAGCATCCTGCCGGGCGAGACACTGCGTCAGTTGCTGACGCGCGCCGGAGGCTTATCTCCCGATGCGTACCTCTTCGCCTCGGAGTTTACGCGCGAGTCTGTCCGGCGATTACAGCGGCAGCGGCTCCTGGAGTTTGCCGACGAGCTGGAGTCGCAGATTACAAGAACCACTTCAGCATCTGCGTCGTCTGCTTTGACCGCCACTGACGCCGCCGCTGCGGGCGCGGCGGCAGATACTGCGCGCGCAGTCGTGGTGCGGCTACGCCAGGCCCAGCCGACGGGACGGATTGTGCTGCAATTAAGGCCCGACAGCAAAGGGATTGCTGCGCTTCCCAACATCGAACTTGAAGACGGCGACCGGTTTGTGGTGCCCAGGACCCCGTCTACCGTTAGCGTCCAGGGCCAGGTTTACAACGCAAACGCATTTATCTACCAGAACGGCAAGCGGGTGAAGGACTACCTGCGTCTTGCCGGCGGACCCGACAGAATTGCCGACCGAAAGCGTGAGTATATTCTGCGTGCAGATGGGTCCGTGGTGAGCTATCAATACAGCAATTCGGGGCAACGCACGCTCTTCGCCGAATCAGGCTTCGATCATCAGCCGATCTTTCCTGGAGACACGATCATCGTGCCCCCGATGATTAAAGGCTCGGATGTCATGCGAAACCTGGTCAACATTTCCACTATCTTGCAAGGATTCGGTATAAGCGCAGCAGCCGTCGAAGTTCTGAAGTAGCCGATGCACAGCAGCGTTTCGAGTGATGACAAGACGGCTTCGCCACTGGAGAGTTACGACCAGTCAAGAGCTTTGCGGCGGCCTTTGGAGTTAGGTCGATGAGTCGTACTCAGTGTAGTGTTTTTGAACATCCCAAGGGGCTACTGGGTTCCACCAAAGAAACCTCCAGCAAGACCTTTGAATGCATCCCGCATAATTGCCTTTAAATGTGAAGACTCAATAGGTTGCCCATTCATGACCACGCCGTGCAGCAATCGTATCTGCCCAAAATCTAAGCGTTATCATGGTGAATCCCGGATGATTACACGCCTGTCCCTCGTTTGGTTCCTGCGTTCATGTGCATGCGGGTGAAATCTCACTCAAGACAACCAAGGCGTTCACGCATAGCGGCCTGGTCTTCGACCAAAACGCACGGCTTGCCACGTTCGGTAAATTGCCGCCCGTTGCGCTGCCTGAAGGTCTCATGCTCTCGGATGGCAACACGCTAGAGCTTCAGCTCGTTGTGCCTGACGGAACATTGCGGAAACAGGCACGTGCGGACAACTCAAGCTGAGCCCGACAGAGCCTGGTATCCTGCGCATAGCTGGTATGGCAAAGACGCCACGCATGTTTTCCACGGAGGATGGTTGCGGAATTGCCATATACAAATACCGGGCCAATTTCTCACACCCCGGAGTCCCAACCGACCCCGAGATTCCCGAATGACTCAAGGCGTCGATTGCGCGGCAGAGATCCCTCTGGAATCGCTTGGCATACCTCTGTCGCGAAGCAAGATGGAAGTGCTCACCAGCGCCCACGGCTGAAATAGTGGCGTTTGTTCCGGAGACCATTCTTCCGGAGATCGATGCGTTCAATGACGCTCTCGTGCGGTCGAAGGCAAAGATCAAGCATTCTGCCAAGCTCAAGACGGAGATGCCAGGGATCGCTGGACTGTGGCACTTCGTTGGGCAGCTCCGGACGCGGATCGAAAAAGGACGCACTGTGCCGGAGGGACTTCACGAAAAGATCATCGCCTTCGCCGAACAATTCAAGCCAGACCACACGCCACTCAACAAGTTTCTGAATAATTACCACAACATCGCCGCAAAGGAGGCAACAGGCCTTGGGCTACTGCGCTACGAGATTCGGCCAACGGTTAGTGGTTTCAAAGCGGTCCTCGACCGACGCAAGACAACGAAAGCAGCATGGTCTGAGGGGTGGCCGCTCATCAAGTATCCGGACTCTCCGAAGGCTGCAAATTGGGGGCTTCGCTACTACTTCAACACGGCCGGTCTCGGCTCCGCGCAGATCGAATCACTCAAAGGCGTCCCCGGCCTTACGTTTGGACCGCATCTGAACGTTTGGACCGCTCTGAAACCCTCTGACACTGGACATGAGCTGCTGACCGGCCTTGCAGCAACGAAGCGTTCTCTGTGTGCGGCCGAGATCTCAATATCGGGACCCAATCATGAGCAGTGTACGTTTCGCTTTGGCGTACTTTATCACCGGCCGCTCCCCGCTGGTTCGCACTTGAAGGAATGGAAGCACAGGGCCGCAACCGCAAAAGACGCTAAACGATATTTCGCTGACATGTTTGATTCTCCGTTTTGCAGAAACTGCTGTAGAACGTGACACGAATAAGTGTCACACAATGTGTGACACAGCAGTTAATTGTTGATTCTAAATAACATAGAATGCATGGCGGAGAGAGGGGGATTCGAACCCCCGGTAGAGCTTTTGACCCTACAACGGTTTAGCAAACCGCCGCCTTCAGCCACTCGGCCATCTCTCCTGCCCTCCACGCGACTCCGCCTGAACGGGCGCCGGGACCTCCCGATTATAAAGCAGTTCCCATTCATTGTGCCTCGCGGCGAGTGTTCCAAGCAGTTTTTCTTGAGAACCTGTTCTGAAACGTCCTCCGCCGTTGTCCTTTTTACGCTTGTCATTCTGCGCGCAGCCGAAGCAACCCCGGCGAGCTTCGTACCGCCCCTGCTCTGAAAATGTCGTCAGCCTGCCTGCGCCTCGCCTCCTGCTTCAGGTAAATTCTCCTCAACAGCAAATCTTCCCCGGAGGCCGTCGCCTGCGCAAACACCACAGCAAGATGCGTCTGCTCCCGCTCATCGCAGCCACCTACTTCATGGTCGCCGGTGGCCCCTATGGCCTGGAAGACATCCTGGGCGATGCCGGTTACGGACGCGCCCTCCTCCTGCTGCTCCTCATCCCGCTGGTCTGGAGCCTGCCCACCGCGTTGATGGTCGGCGAGCTCGCCTCCGCCCTGCCCCAGGAGGGAGGCTACTACTGCTGGGTGCGCCGCGCTCTCGGCCCCTTCTGGGGATTTCAGGAGGCCTGGCTCTCGCTTGCAGCCAGCGTCTTCGACATGGCCATCTACCCGGTCCTCTTTGTTCTTTATCTCTCCCGCGTCGCGCCCGCGCTCACTGCTGGCCCGCGCGCCACGCTCTGGGAGCTGGCCGTCGTCCTCATCTGCGCCGCGTGGAACCTGCGCGGCGCCCGCTCCGTCGGCGAAGGCTCCATCGGCTTCTTCGCCCTTCTGCTCGCGCCCTTCGCCGTCCTCGTCGCCGCCGGCCTGTGGAGGGGCCTCTTCGCCCATGCCGCCGGTCTGCTCACGCTGCATGACCATCTCCGCCGCTCGTTCGCCCTGCTGCGCGCTCCGGTCGCCGCGCCCTCGCTGGCCGGCGCCGTCTCCATCGCTCTGTGGAACTACATGGGCTGGGACAACGCCTCCACCGTCGCCCAGGAGGTGGAAGCTCCGCAGCGCAACTACCCGCGCGCCATGCTGCTCTCCACCGCGCTGGTCGCCCTCACCTACATCGTCCCGCTGGCCGCCATCGGCATCGGCGGCATTCCCGCCGGCCAGTTCTCCACCGGAGCGTGGACCGACGCCGCACGCTCCATCGCCGGCCCCGGTCTCTTCGGGACCATCCTCGTCCTTGCTGTTGTTTTCGGCGGAATGCTCAATGGCGCGGGAATGTTCAACGCCCTCATGCTCAGCTACGCGCGCGTGCCCTACGCGCTGGCCCGGGATGGCCTGCTCCCGAGTTTCCTCACCCGCACCACCCGCGCGCGCCCCAACCGCGCCCCGGTCCCCTGGGCCTCGGTCCTGGCCTGCGCCGCTGCCTGGGCATTGGCGCTTGGCCTCTCCTTCGAGCGCCTCATCTCCATCGACCTGGTCCTCTACGGCGCCTCCCTGTTGCTGGAGTTCGTCGCCCTGGTCGTCCTCCGCCTGCGGGAACCCGCCCTCGTCCGCCCCTTCCGCATCCCCGGAGGGTTAATCACAGCGATTCTGGCCGGTGTCGGTCCGGCCGTGCTGCTCGCCTTTGCCCTCGTTGCAGCACGCTGGGAGCGCGTCGGCCCGCTCCCGGCGCTCGTCTTTGCCGCTCTGGTGGCCATCGCCGGCCCGCTCGCCTACTGGATGGCCCGCCTCGCCTTTTTCCGCCAACCCCCGCACCAGCTCCCCTCGGCAAGATAACTCTGGCGCGTTATGCTGTCATGGTGGTACAGTTCCTCTCTCAATGCAAATCGGTCGCAGGCAGCCGGGTACGGCGTGGATCCTGTCGGGAGTAAAAAAACACTTTCGTGAACGCGAAATTTTAGATATGCTTCTTCTGGTTCCGCATTACAAAGGATTCCCCCAATGAAACTTTGCTTGAAGATTCTTGCCATCGCCGTCATCGCCGCCACCGCCTATTCCCTGACCGGTTGCGCGGCCCCCGCCACTTTCAGTTATTCCAACGTAGGCATCACGTTGTCGCAAACCTGCGCCGACTGCGTGGGCGGCGCAGTTAATGGCGTCAACATTGTGTTTGATCCGAATCAACCGGGTGTGATGGAGTTTCCCAACTCCGGACAGGGCGGCACCATTCTCTTCACCGCCACCGTCACCAATGCTCCGTCAAACGTCACCTGGTCCCTCTGGCCGCAGAGTAACCTGGTCGATCCCAATCCGCCTGCTAACGGCTCCGGTCTGCCGGTCGGCGAGAAGTCCCCCGCTGGCTCCGTTGGCTATTTCATTGCGCAGAGCGGCAACACCGCCACATACTCAAATAGCGGTGCATCGGTGGCTACCACTAATATTACTGTCAGCATCCCAATCTATTACGGCGCGGCACTGGCGCAAGCGCAGAGCATGCAGTACGTCATCACCTACACGAAGGAGGTTGTGTCGGGCGCCGGAGTCACCTCACTCCAAACCGTCAATGTGCCGACAACGGGCATTCCCCAGGGCGACGTCTTGCTGGAGGCCTCGGTACCCAACAACCCCGACAACCCCTCCTCGGTGGCCGCCGCCTACCAGTTGATGGAGTGGTTCAACGAAAACAGCTCTACGCCCTCCCTCTACCTGACACCCCAGACCCCCACCGTCCCCTCGGGACTCACAGACAGCGTCTTGACCGTTCCCCATGGGACCTCCTATCAGTTCTTCGGCGGTGTGACCGGCTCTCCGCCCTGCGCTGCCCCCTCCGCTGGCGCCCTCTGCTCCAACGGCTTGGTCAATCATAGTATCGACAACACACCCGTCTGGGAGGTTGGTGACGCAGGTACGGCATCCTCCTGTCCTTCCACGGCCGTGGCTGGCGGTTCCCCCCAATTCGGGACCATCACCAACACTGGCCTCTTCACCGCTCCGTCCTTTATTCCACCCGGCTTCGTCTGTGTCGTCTTGGCCGCCCACTCCCTCCCGACCACTACCGCCACCGCCTACATCACCATCAATTAGAGCAACTCTTCCGTAGGCGCTGGAATCTTCAACCAATGCAAAGGGCCGCCGGCCAGAGGCGGCCCTTTCGGTTGACAGAGGCAGCCCTTCCGCTTGAGTGCCTCTCTCGATCTCCCCACGCCTCTCCTCGCGTGTGCGGCCGAATCCATCCCGGCCCGCGCAGGCTCTCGCCTCTCTCCACTCCATCCGCCCTGCCGCCACTCCATCCGCCCCGCCGCAAGTCTATAATCAGAGCCATGAAAGCCCATGTCTATGTCACGTTGAAGCGCACCGTCCTCGATGCCCAGGGCCAGACCGTCGCCGGAGCGCTCCGCCGCATGGGCCTGAACGGGGTCGCCGATGTCCGCCAGGGAAAGTACTTCCTCCTCACCCTCGAGGACTCGCTCGCATCCAGCCCCGCCGCGGCCCAGCTCGAGGTCGAGCGCATCGCCCGCGAGGTCCTCACCAACCCCGTCATCGAAGAGTTCTCCCTCCGCCTCGAACCCTGATCCGCGAACCTGCCCCTGATTCTCGAACCTCGAACCACGTAACTCGAACCTTGCCTCCTAAAGTTGTATCCCTATGACACCGATAGGGAATAACGGAGTGTGCTCCTGCGGGAGCAAAGTAATTCCATGTACCAGGCGGCCGGCGCAACAAGCCGCCGCCATTATTCGCGGAGTTGTGGCTCAGTGCCACTCCGCGCACAGGAGATTAACGCCGGGCCCCCCGGAGGATGCTACGCTCGAAGTGTTGGGAGACCAAACCCTTTGAGTCAACTTCAGAACAAACCTCTGGACCGTGCATCCGCCGCCCCTGGGTCCGATTGCGTCGAAGCTGCGCCGCTGGCCGGGTCCGCTCGACTCGATACACAACATCGAGCGGCGGCCCCATACGCTGCCCCCATTGCAACCAATCGGGCAGCGGACCCGGCGGCTCAGACCGCGGCCCCCCCCGCGGTTCTCCAACCTGAAACGGCTGCCGCCTCTGGTGGCAGCCGTTTCCTTCGTGCCTGCCTCCGCCTCCCCACAGACCGCACCCCCGTCTGGTTCCTTCGCCAGGCCGGCCGCTACATGCCGGAGTACCGCGCCGTCCGCCGCCGCCACTCCCTGCTCGAAATCTGCCGCACGCCAGACCTCGCCGCCGAAGTCACCATCACCGCCGCCGAGCGCCTCGGCGTCGATGCCGCCATCATCTTCGCCGACCTCCTGCTTCCCCTCACTCCCATGGGCCTCGACTTCGAGTTCGTCGCCGACGAGGGCCCACGCATCCTCGCCCCCATCCGCACCGCCGCCCAGGCCCGCGCACTCCGCACCGACCGGACTGAAGAGTTGATGTACGTCGCCCGCGCCATCGAAATCGTCGCGCGTCACTTCGTGGGTACTCCAAAGCCTGCCCTGAGCTTGTCGAAGGATCTCGCTTTGAAAGGGACGGGCTTTAGCCCGTCCGTCGGGGCAGTTTTTTCAAAAGGGGCTTTAGCCCCTGAGGGGAATCTGGACCGGCTCGGCGTCATCGGCTTCGTCGGCGCGCCCTTCACCCTCGCCAGCTACATGATCGAGGGCGGCAGCTCGCGCAGCTACATCGAAACCAAGCGCCTCATGTACGCCTCCACCGCCGATAACGAACAACGGACAACGGACAACGAGCAACTCTCCGCCGCCTGGCCCATCCTCATGGACAAGCTCGTCGCCGTCCTCGCCGGCTTCGCCGCCCAGCAGGTCGCCGCCGGCGCCGATGTCATCCAGGTCTTCGACTCCTGGGCCGGCGCGCTCTCCCCCACAGACTACCGCGCCTACGTCCTCGCCCCCACCACCGACCTCATCGCCCGCATCCGCGCCCTCGGCGTCCCCGTCATCTACTTCGGCGTGGACACCGCATCGCTCCTCCCCGCCATGCGCGAGACTGGCGCCGACGTCATCGGCCTCGATTGGCGCACCCCGCTCGATCAGGCCTGGAGCGCCCTAGGCCACGGCGTAGCCGTGCAGGGCAACCTCGACCCTATCGCTCTCTTCGCCCCGCCCGCCGTCCTCGAATCCCGCGTAGCCGAAATCCTGCAACAGGCCGCCGGCCGCCCCGGCCACATCTTCAACCTCGGCCACGGCATCGTCCCCAACACCCCCGTCGAAGCCGTCCTCGCCGTCGTCCACCAAATCAAGAACTCCTCCACCGCCCCATGATCGACTCTCTTGCAAAGGGTCTGTGGCTGGGCTTCTGCATCGCAGCTCCCGTCGGGCCCATCGGCACACTGGTTCTCAAACGATCGCTCACGAGCGGCTTCCGCGCCGGCCTCGCCTGC
>Ga0326727_10002983_pt1 | contig 55647 bp, 45 predicted proteins | sample MB2enrmetagenome_FD_207643 | JGI IMG/M metagenome (GOLD analysis project Ga0326727, IMG submission 207643) | Lab enriched peat soil microbial communities from McLean, Ithaca, NY, United States - MB29MY | ecosystem: Environmental > Terrestrial > Soil > Wetlands > Peat | place: USA: New York...
CTGAATAAGCTGGGCCCGCCGAAAATCCTCGATAACCGCCGCCGAATCTTCGCAGAAGAGCTCGAAACGCTCCCGGGAAAAGGACTTGGGCCCTTTGGCGGTGTAAAGAATGGCGCCGGTTGAACCGTCTTGGAAGTTTAGATTAATGATCAGATTATCGTCATACCGGTATTTGCCAGTGGTTCCGGAAATGGTCTCCACATTTACCGATGCCGTCTCCGAGTCGGTCATGAAGTGCAGAAAATCGATGAAATGACAGACTTCTCCCCTGAGACGGCCGCCTCCCACCTCCGGGTCGTGTACCCAGTGGTCCCCTGGGATATAGCCGGCATTGACTCGATAAGTCATCATCAGGGGAGTGGTGCGACCCGCCACCATGGCCTTGACCTGCCGAGCCAACGGCGCAAACCGCCGGTTAAACCCCACCATCAGCAACCGGGAGCCGTCATAAGCCGCGCTAATCCCTTCCAGTTCCTCCTCCGTCAGGCATAAGGGTTTTTCCACCAAGACGTGCTTGCCCGCGGTCAGGGCTGCCAACACCAGGGTGGCATGAGAATTATGCCGGGTAGTAATGATGACGCTGCCGGTGGCCTTATCCTTGAGGATTTCTTGGTAATCTGTGGTGGCGTAAGCAAATCCGAACTTTTTGGCGATATGCTGGGCTGTCACGCCGGTGGTAGTGGCCGCCCCCATTAGGGTTATCCCCTGGACCTTTTTCAAGGCTGGCAGTAATATATTTTTGGTGAACATCCCACCACCGATGAGCCCTACTGCCCGGGGGTCAGCCGACTGGCTGGTGGGGGCGGCAGGTTTTAGCCACACCTTCCGAAGCAGCGCGGCTTTGTCGGCATCAGCCAGGGCTTCCCCTGTTTCATGTCTAGCCGTGTGAGGATAGTTAAGGACCACCCCGATATACGGCTCAAGATTTTTCAGGATCAGGTCATAGGCCTCCATGGCCTGATCAATGGGAAAGCGGTGCGTTATCAGCCTGTCCACCCGCACCCGCCCCCGGGCCACCAGGTCCAAAAAGGCTGCCAGATTGCGACGCTCGGTCCAGCGCACTAAAGATAGGGGATAATCGAACCCCTTGGCCTCATAAAGCGGCTGCAGGCTGCCGGGGCCGGCCGCCTTGGATACCGTAAAGGTCAACTCCTTGTCCCAGAAGGCCTTGCGGGTGAGGCTCAATTCCGCCACTCCCACCAACACCAGCCGGGCCCGCTCCCGGGCCACCGTCTCCGCCAGGCGCACCGGCCGCGGGTCGCTGCTGGCCGCGGTGATCAGCACCGCATCGGCGCCCAGGCCGCCGGTGACATTGGACACCGCCTCTTCCACTTCATCCTCGCCGGGTGCCAGGGCCACATCAGCGCCCAATTCCTTGGCCAGCTCGCATCTTTGCCGATCCAGGTCCACCCCGATGACCCGGCAGCCCTGGGCCGTGAGCAGTTGCACGCTGAGCAATCCCAGGAGCCCCAGACCAATGACCACCGCGGTCTCTCCCAGGGTCAGGCCGGCTTCCCGCACTCCATGGAGGGCTATCCCTCCCAGCATGACGAAGGCGGCGGCTTCAAAGTCCATCCCCTCCGGGATAGGCACACACAAATTTTCCGGCCCCCAGATCACCTCGGCATGGGAGGCAAAACCGGCTCCGGCCACGGCCACCCGGTCGCCGGGCTGGAAACCTTGGACCCCGGCCCCGACTTCCAGAACCACGCCCGCGGCGCTGTACCCCAGCGGCAACGGCTCATCCAGGCGGTTCATGGCCTCTTTGAAGACGCTGATAAACCCCTCTTTCTGAGCCTTGGCCCAGGCCTGGCGCACCAGGTCCGGCCGCGCCCGGGCCTTCCCCAAGAGGCTCTTCTGTCCCATCTCGATCATCAGCTTCTCAGTGCCGGGGCTGATGAGGGAAGCCATATTCCGCACCAAAACGCCGCCAGCCTTGGCACCTGTCTGCGGAACCTCCACCAAACTGATTTGCCCGTTTTTATATGATTGTATTATCTGTTTCACGTTTCTTTTAACCATGAGTCACTCGGCTACCTGAGCCCAGATATTGTGGATGAAGCCAAACCCCAGTCCGTTAATAATCCCTAAAGGTAATTTTTGTAAATTTTTCACCATTGCATTAACAATCCTACGTGGAATATTTGTCAATGTCATCCTTTTACTTAAAACATTATAAGGAATTCGACTAATATACATGTGGTCTTTAATTATAAAGCCAGCTCTATTTAAGATAGCAATCAACCCTCTTTTAGAAAAATAGGTTAAATGTTCAGGAACCCATAAACAACTATTATCTTTTGATTTCAATAGCTTTACCAGTATCGAATCTACATTGGGTACAGCGACTGCAATAATTCCATTTTCCTTAAATTGGATCTTAATTTTCACAAGAAAACTCATTGGATCTTCTACATGTTCCAGTACCTGACTAAGAATGACCAAGTCAAACTTCTCCGGGCCAAAATCGACTTCCTCAAAAAAATGGGTCGCAGGAGAAAACCCGTTTAGTTTTTCGAATATCTCATTTTCCCATTTCCCGGGATTAACGGCTGAAACTTCAAACCCTGCCTTGATTGCGGCGTTGGTAAAAAACCCATAGCCAGAGCCGATGTCAAGAGCTTTTAGGCCATCCATAGACACCATAAAGATTTTGGCCCGCTCTACCAATCTCTTTGCATCTACTGTAGCATTGGGGTATTCGGTTTCTCCTTTGATGACTTCTTCAAATGGAATAGGTTCTGTGAGTCCGTGGCCAGATTTATAATAAATTGAATCCAAATATTCCTTCGTGGGTTGGGGATTCATAAAACCCGTATTACAAGAGCTACAACGCCATAGGGAAAATTTAATTTCCTCCTTTGGTTTTATAAGCCAGGGGTTAATCTTCTTGCTGCTACAAGCCGGGCATACCGACATCTTCAATTTAAAGAAATCCTCGGTTCCTGATTTCATGTTAAAGGTTCTTTTTTAATTCAAAGTATTTTGCATCCACCAAGAATGGGTACCAAAGGCTATGCAAAAAACAGTATATAAGTCCTTCTTTACCATCTAGAAAACCAAGTTGATAGATATAACGATATAAAAAGTAAAATGATGGTCGAATAAAAAGGGGCATCCTTACCCAAACATTCTCACGTAACCATATTTTCAAACTATGTTCAATATGTCTTTTTGCGTGATAAACTGATTTTTCCGAAAGAACTTGCTTCGATTCTAACCTAACGCAGTGTTCTGCCTCTAACAACGCCAATTTATTATGTTTGTCGATCCAGAAGGCAAGGTCTTTTTTATCTTCATGGATCATAGGGTTTTTTAGACGCCCCAATTCTCCTTGAACTATCACATATTCCCGAGCGCCACTGCCAATGCTACGAGCTTGATTCCTTTTTATCAGACGCAAGATGTAGTCTGCCTGGTAACCTCCGTGTTTGAGCCATCTTCCCATAAAATAAAATTTTCTTTTGATATAATACCCCTCTAGTAACTGGTAGCTGCCGGTTAAAGTATTGGCAATCTCTTGCTTTAATCCATCGGTCAAACGTTCATCCGCATCCAGGAAAAGCACCCATTCATAAGATATCGGCAGGTTGTCTAAGGCCCAGTTGCGCTGATGGGCCCAATGCACCCAGGCATTTTGAAAAATCTTCTCGGTGTATTCTCGTGCGATCTCTAAAGTCCGGTCCGTGCTATAGGAGTCCACGAGAAAAATCTCGTTGGTAAGATTCTTAGCGCTTTCCAGACAAGCCTTAATATTCACCTCTTCATTATAGGTAAGAATAATCACCGATACGGGAGCCTTGCCCATGTCAGATATCTCCGGTTACCTGTCCGACCAGGATAAGCCAGGACTACGCCGCCCGGTGAGAATATCCTCGTAGGCCGTGGCCATCTGCCGGGCAACGAGATTAACGTCATACCGCCTTCTAGCCGAAGCCGCGGCAGCTTGTCCCATGGTCAGTAACCGCTCCGGAACGGCCAGCATCTGTTCAATCGCCCCGGCAATGGCTCCCACTTCCAGAGGCACGACTATCCCCGCCCCATCGGCCTGAACCTCACGACATATTCCCACATGCTCCGAGAGTAGCACCGGCACTCCGGCTAGCATCGCCTCCACTGCGGCGTTGCCGAAGTTTTCATCAGTACTCACTAAGGCGAAAATATCACTGGCTGCGAAGAGAGAATTTCTCTCCTGGTGGTTTACCTCTCCTAGGAAACGCACTCTTTTATTTAGCCCTAAATTATTGGTCAGAAGACGTAGTGAACCTTCAGCACCATCATCAGGACCAGCGATTAAGAGATTTAGCTCCTTATTTTTTAATTCGTACGTTGATATTGATTTAATAAGGAGATCGAGCGCCTTGACGTGATGCAGTCGGCCTAGAAAAGTTATTATTTTAGATTCAGGATTTATTCCCCAAATTTTCCTTGCATCCCGGCATCTTTTTAAATCGTTAAATTCGTTAACCTCAAAGCCATTAGGCACTATAAATTGAGGGTTCCTGAATCTGTGATACTCATCTAATTCTTTTTCCATTTGGGTAGTGTAATGAATTGCCGCTGCCCTTCTCATGGTTTTTCTTTCGATAGCCTGAAAATATAACCATTTCTTGAATGCCTTTTTCTTCAAGGCAGATTCCCTTAGGGTACCACGAACTGAAACCAGATAAGGAACCCCCTCTTTCCTTGCTGCTGCCGCCGCAGGGATACCCGGATAGCACCAAAATGAAGTCAGATGAACAATATCGAAATTCTTGAGGGACTTATGGCAGGCTTCTCTCAAGGTTCGAGAATAAAAGAATTTGTAGCTGAACTCGGTCCTGAAATAATAAACCTTTACCCCCCCCACTTCCACCGGGCAGTTCAGCGGTAATGACAACTTCCGATCCCGGCCGCTGTCGGTGGTGAAGACCGTGACTTCCTGCCCCAATCGAGCCATTCCCCGGCAAAGTTGGCTGACGCTGCGTACGACGCCGCCCAGGTGCCAGGCTGGTTCATAAGCAGGAGTTACGTGTAGTATTTTCATAGCGCTGTGTTTTTATAATAATGATAAAAATCACGAACTCATCGTGGGTATCCAAAATTCAAAAGGTCACCTTAAATCGGACAGCATAGATAAGACTCTATCTTCAATAATAGAATAATTATAATTTAAATAACAAGATTAGCTTGTTTTTCTTTCATTTCATATATTCTTCTATATTCCGCATTATTTCTTTTATCCTTTCATGATAGCTATAGCCGCTCCTGAGGCACCTTTCTCTTCCGGCCTGAGCCACCTGTCTTCTTTCTGACTCGTGGGCCAAATAGAATCTGACCTTTTCCAGCAGTTCTTCGTTGTTCCCAAAAAATTCTGCCTCTTTCCCCTCTTCAAATAACTCCAAATGTTCGTTGGTCCTTTCCGCCAACATAAAGGCGCCGCAAGCCGGAATCTCGAAGGTCCTCTGGGTATGCAGGTCTCGATTTCTCTTCCTCAAGAAACCTAAGCAAATATCAAAGGAGCAAATGGCCCTCGCATAGTCATCCCCGTAAATGGATGGGCCTTTTATACATAAGTTCGGATGACTCAGTTTACAATTTTCTTCCCACCCGTCGCCCCACACCCCCACCTGGATGCCCAACTCGGCCAGGAAATAGATGGATTCGGCCCGCTGCGCTTCATAAGAACCTATGAAACCCACCGGACCGCCAAACCTCTTCTTTTCTTCGGCAGATAAGTTCATAGGACGGTGGGTATGCTGGTCATAAGCGAATCTCCAACAGAGAATATTTTGTGCACCCAATTTTCGAAAATCACCAATATTGCACTTTCTGGTCGTAATCACGAAGTCATAGTAAGATAAGGAGGAAATATATCGCTTCCATTGAGTTATGTGGTTCATAATGTCATCAGGATTGTAAGAAAGCGAAACACAGGAGGGCTGAATCTTTTTGATCGCCATTAGCGTCTTGCCGGAGATAGTGAGCCCTTTATCCACCCATAATATGTCAAATTTATCCTGGCGGAATAAATGCATGATTTGCCTGTTTGCCTGATTAAAATCAGGAGGACCGATAATCTTGTTAATAACTCTATAATACAGGGGCGGTCTTATATTTTTCATCTCCCAGTTGGGGGCAGAATTAACCGAAATTAAAGAGTGACCTAAGTCCTTAAATGCCTGCAGCCGCTGCAGACAAGTATGCCCTTGCGTAAGTGATCCGACATACAAGATTCTCATGTTTAGCCACCTTGTTGTAATTCCAACAGGCATTCCCTGATTCCTGCGACCGCCTGCTCCACGGAATATTGCCTAGCCTTTTGGCGGCAAGCTTCCCTGACGCCATTCCCCCTCAATTTTCTCAAGCTAATGACCCTGGACATGCAGTCAGCCAGTGCCGCAGCATCGCCCGCGGGAAAAACGCATCCTGTCCCAGCGGAAATAACCAGATCACGCCAGCAGCCAACCCTGTCACTAACTATCACTGGCATCCAGAATTGCAGAGCTTCATTGACCACTAACCCCCAGGTTTCTGACCATGAGGAGGGCAAGACAAGACAATCAGACGCACTATAGAAGAATCCCAGCTTGCTTTGGTTTTGGAAGCCGGTGAATACCGTCTCTATCTCGGGAAGCGCATGCATCCCGGCTTCCAACTGCCGGCGTAATAAGCCATCTCCCATCACTATTAAACCGAGGCTAACGCCACTATCAGCCGACGAGCAAGGAGTTCACTGCGTTGATTATGGACCTGGCGGCCACGGTGCAATCCTGGGTCATAGCAAGTTCGACGGCCCGAGTGCCGAGGCGTTGGCGCAAAGGCTCGTCCTGGAGAAGATTAGTCAAGATCTCGGCCAGTCTATCCGTGTTGCCACAAGGGTAGACATAGCCATTTTCTCCGGGCCGCAAGATATCGTTAGGACCAAAACATCCACAGCGATCACTGATGACCGCAGGCACTCCCAAACAGGCAGCCTCGGTGACGGCAAGTGGATGAGGATCCTTCCCTGAGGGCATAACCAGGATGGCGCCCAGGGGATAATGGCTCGGCATTTCGGACTGGTTGATGAAGCCGGTGACGCGCACCTTGGAGCCGCCCGCAGCTTGCACTGCCTCCCGGAGAGGACCCTCCCCCACAAACAAGGCGATGACTTCTTGCCTTAGCTTCATCCGCAAGATCGCCTGGACCAGATCAAGGGGGCGTTTGCGATCAATTAATTTTCCCACAAAAAGAACGACAGGACTTTCCTCGGGGATGGCATACCTTCGTCGCAAAGCGGCCAGGTGGTGTCGCCGATGGTTGGCAGCCAGGACGAATCTCCTGATATCTATGGGAATAGGGGACCAGAACAATTTTCGGGCCGGCACCCCATGATAGCGGTAATAGGCGTAGTTATGATCGCCGACGTATAAAAATCCAGAGATAAATCGGAAAAAAGCCCTTATCACAAGCCGTTTGACAGCTTCTTTTAAAGGTCCTGAAGGGCTCAACAGGTTGGCGTCGGAAAAACAAAAGACCGGGATCTTTTTGGTTCTGGCATATGAAGCGATCAACCAATTATTAGGGCTGAAGTAACCGGCGATAAATATAGCGTCCCAGCGGTTGTTGTTTATGTTTGCTATTATCTTTTTATTGATCAAGAAGTGAGTCGGGGGCAAGAGGCATGGCAGGATTGTATAAGGGTATCCCTCGAGGAGGGGAACATCCCATTGGTAAGCCACCTTGAATTCAGGGTCAAATGCCACTTGTGCCAGGGCATGGCCCGGATGGAAATAATAGACACGCAGGTCCACCTCTTCAATAGCTGCCAGGGCTCGGAAGAGAGGCGCATGGTGCTGGGTGGGATGAGAAAAGAATATGGCGATTTGCATAAGGGAATTTTTCGAGATTATGCGGCCGCCTTGGCCGTCGCAATCCAAAAAAGGCTTATGGGACGTCTTGCCCGGGAATTAGAGTCTCTGATGCCTCCGGTTAGCTTCCAATAAATGTTGGTTGCTAAAGAACCTCTTGTTTTCATGACGAGTTGGCGAAAGGAATAATTTCGGCATCGTGATTATAATCCAGAATAGAATAGCGAATAAAATACCATGACGAATATTCATAAAAATATATGAACCTAGACAATATTGGTATTGAATTAGGCCAGGGATTAAGGCCAAATAGGCAAGTTTTGGGTATTGGGGAGTATTTGGGGATGCCGCATAACGCCAGAGAGTGCCATTAAAGAAACCTATCATAAAATAGCCGATGATTATTCCTAAAAAACCACCATCTGCGATGGCAGATGCGAACATAGAGCCGTTTGGGTCCCTATTAATTAACTTAAAATTTATATTGGAAAGCCCTTCGGCCGACCTTTTGGGGAAAGGGAGAAATACCTCAGGAAACGATTGATACGCCGACCATAAGAAATTCTCACCCCACATGAATGGTGTTCCTAAGGTGTGGTGGCTATGAAGCATGGCGCCTGCCCATTCTATCCCATTCATACGGTAGCCAAAATCACTCTCGACATGCTTTTTCATTCCCGCTTTAACTTTTTGATCTTGTAAGGCGTTGACCAAAAGCTCTACTCTCGTGTTAACGGATATTTTTTCGTTATAGTGATTGTAAACGCCAAATAATTCCTCTCTTATAGTAGTAGTCAATATGAATAATATTGGTATAATGAGAATATATTTTATACTTTTATAAAACTTATAATTTTTACTAAGTTGGAACGCGGCAAGGCACAATATACCAATTGTTACAGCCCTGGTTCGGGAACTGGAGAGAGCCAGTATGCTTAAAAGCGTCAACCCCATAATTAAAAAAAAGGTTCTTTTCTTCGGATCACAATTTAACCATTTTGTAGTAATTAAAAATAGACATGCGCCAACCAACCCATCATAAAGATAAAAGAGTGCTTTTATAGTAAGGCCTTCTTCCGTTGTCTTCGCTGATATTCCGGCTCCGTCGATTCCATATTTTGTGGAAAAGTATGTGAAAAATATAAGGATAACAATATACAGGGTGAAGGTAATAATGTTGGAGTTGATGGCAAAAGCCTGAGGCGAGATGCGATGGAGAGCTTTGGCCATCTTGCCTAAAGAACACTCGTACCCTAATTCATAAAAAATGAAGGCGAAGGGCGCCATCAAATAAAGCTCCCAGTAATAGTCAATGGCGCCTGGGAAAACCGCGAGTCGATGCACCCCAGCCAAAGCGGGCAAGGGGCCTAAAATCAGAACAATATAGGAAACTGTTTGAATCAATGGTCTGACACTAACAAGGTAATCCCCCCAGCCATAACGTGAGCTCCAAAACCATCGAAAGGCTGCCAGAGTTGAAATAAATGAGCCTAATGCAACTGCTAAATTTGTTTCGATATCATACTTGGAAATCATGATAGCCAGGAATGAAACAGCACAAGCTAATATTACAGTAACTACAAATCTAGGGTGATTAATTTCCTTTTGAACAACCATAATATAATCCTCCTAAATCCCCCTTTAGAAAAGGTGGACGGCAGCCAATTTATGAAGCATGACACTAGTCGCTCTGGGTCAGATGGGAGAAAATCATGGCTTCACGGCAGTTCCCACGAAAACCCTGGTATAGATGCCGTTATAGCCGCCGCCGGTCTCTATGAGATTTACCAGGGCATAACTCAATTTCACCAACTGCCATAAACCGGCTCGAACCAGGCTCTTTAGGCCATGAATCCGAGGTTCGCAAGCCCGGGCCTCAAACTTGGTAAAGCCTTGTAAATTTAAGATCTTGGACAGGCCATCGGGCGTAAAGAACCACTCATGGGTAATATCGCCGTAGGCCACCGTCCCGGCCCAGGGGCTTATGGCGTTGGGGGTCTGGAAGATCACCCGGCCCCCCGTAGTTAGCGCCCCCTTTATCAGGGAGAGCAAAGGCAGCAATTCGTCTTTGTGGAAATGCTCAATGACGTCAAACCCGGTTATCAGCTGAAACCTCTCAGCATTATCCTGCAGAAAGGCCCGCACATCGCCCTGGATGATCCTGGCGCCGGGACACCATTGCCGCGCCCGTTCAATTTGCTCGGGGCCCAGATCCACGCCGGTTAAATCAGTGTAGCCCATCTGCTCCATCATGAACAGGAACTTGCCGTCGCCACAACCCATATCCAATATGGGGGCATTCCGGTCCGGCGGCAGCCAATTCCTCAAGCGCGCCTCGGCGGCTCTAGCCCATTGTTGGTAATCTTTTAACTCCGGATCTTTTTTATCTTCTCTCAAAGAGAGGTAATGGTGGTAATAGTGTTGTCGATAGTCGCGATTAGGGTTTAAGTCAGCCACAGGAAATTTCCTATGATTATTCGTGGTTCAATATGATTATTGGTCTAAATTTTTAGCCATCCGCTTGGGATAGCATCTCGACTGAAAATTTCCATCCCTGGTATGGTGCAGTCATTATCCCCTCCCGGGGTAATAATGATTTTGTCATGGTGATCGCTTAGCCAGGCCCCCCACCAACTAAAAGTGCTGTTGGCAATGATAAAGTGTTTACACAAGCTCATAAGCCATAAATCCTCATAGTCTTTCTCATCTTTATGATGATTTATAACTACTAACGGAAAATCCATTTTAATATTTTCGGGAAACCACTGCGGATAATCCCCAAAACAATAAAATACCGGGTCTGGAACTTTGCCGGCAATTATTTCGATGCCCCTCTTATAATAATCTACACTTAAGGCCGGAGACGATGGATTGGGCTTCGCCTCACCCTCACAGGGAAATTCGCGCAGTCTTCGGACGTGAATGCCTACGGAATTGCTGGATTGTATTTTTTCAGCTAGGGCGAGAGCCTGGGAATCGTGCCTGGTCACTATTTTCAGGTCATCCCGAATGATCTCTTCTATATCCTTAAAGTATTTTTTACTTTGCCAAAGGCCATCCAAATATATTACTCCCTTAAACCTCAAATTTAATAACCGGATATCAAATTCCGGAAATTCTTCCTTGATATATCGCCGTTTTTCTAGCTCAGAAAATTTTGCCAGTTTCTTCAGAATTTCCCTCCTAACCCTCCCGAAGATTCCGTCAAAAGATTGGTACCGGGAGGCAACCTCACCCTTGATATTGAAATGATGCAAACGATAGCTTCTTTGATAGTAATCTCGCTGGAATCCGGAAATGATATCCAATTTTAAAGGAACGTTATTCTTTAGAGACAGTCTGCGGGCCGCAGCATAAATAAAGAGTTGATTTCCCAGGCCACCCTTTAATCTAGCTACGACCATTGCATCATCCCTTTTTAATTCATTGAAACAAAATTGATAGTACAATACCAAAAATATTATGCTTAAAATGATAATGAATATTTTTAAGCAAAATATCAACCCCCCTTTTTAACTTCGCCAACACTATTATTAGAAAAGATAATTTTGTTATGAAGGTACCTATTTACTTGGAAGCGCTCATTAATCCCCAAAAGCCCCCGGCCCTGGCAAGTCCAGTGTATAAATCTGCGCATCATGAGGGCTGTTCAACTGGTTTTGTCCCATCGAAGAGTGTTCTTCCTTCCTTGATCCCGTTTTCCACGCTGATTAGACAATTCTTTCCTATTAGGAAATCTAATGTCATATTTTTACTAGGAGTCAATACGGCGAAATTCAGTAAATGAGAGTCGGGGAACAACATGGCGCATTAAGGTATCCATTTTGTAATTGCTTAAATAAATAATCTGCAATAAATTTATGGCCATATTTAGAAAAGTGCAGACCATCACTGAATAATGTTTCTTTTTTTGGATCAAGGCGCATTTCTGAGAGAGGATCGGCAAAATCAATAGCATTTTCTCTACAAAAATTATAAATTCTTTGGTCAAGAATATCAAAATCAGTTTTATACAGTTGAACCTCAAGTGGACTTATTAAAACAAGAAATTGTATATTATTCTTTAAGGCTTCTGCCTTCATTGCTTTAATTAATGTAAAGGCACACACATCATTATCACTTCTATTATTCAAGTAATTTCTAGTATCTTGAAGCGGCTGATCATTTAGCGTATTGCGAAAATATTGTCTCCTAATATTATGAAATAATTGATAATTAAACATGTCAATTAGTTGACGTAACCTCATATAACTTATTGATCTGTTAACAATAATATTGTGTAAGGCAATATAATAATTAACAATACTTGGCTTTTTGGGGGGCACGCAGCGCTCGAAATCAGCGTTAAAGAATACCAATATAATAAATTTTGGATGGTATTTTAAGCCAATGTCTTTTAGTACATGTAGTTCTTGTCCAGGGCCATATGAACAAATACTTTCATTTATCGTCTCATATTTGATCTTCGATTTTTCATTTAATTTGTGTTCTAAAAGATTAGTGAAGATATGATTCTGCTTTACCCCGAGGCCAAAAGTTACAGAGTCACCTAGAAAGAGAATGCGATAATTTTGCGACAAATAATCATGGTTGATATCCCTGAAACCATCACGATTAGATGAATATATAATATCACCGTATCTTTCTGGTTGAATAAAAGTTTGATTTGGTCTTAATAACCAATAATTATCCTTGATCACATAATTAGAATATATCGAAGATATATTTTTGCCCGCAATCAAATAATACAATCTAAAGGAAACTTCTGAAACCATAATGGCAATTACAACGCATAAAAAGATTCTTTTTAAAGGTATCCTTTTCATTAGGCGATTATATACTTGACTAACCTTATCTGAGCTAAATAGCTTGAAAGGCGGCAATCGTGGTGCCTCTTATATGGCGTACTCCGGGATGGGTTCGAGCCAATTTCCAGACCACCCGGGTGATTCCAGACCACCAGGCGGTGTGGCGATAATCATGCCACAATATCCAACCACCAGGGCGGCAGAGGTTCAGCGCTGCTTGAGTATCTTGGACAACATACGGGTAATCGTGGCATCCATCAATCCAAACAAAGTCGCATTTATTATGCCAAGGCGAATAATCGAAATTCCGGGAATCGCCATTAAGCTGGGTTATTTTTTGGCTTTCCGAAGTTCCCCGAAATGCTTCCCCTATCTTATGCATTACACGTTCCTGGGGTAGGTCTAAAGTGAAAATCCTTGTGGCTATGGGGGTATTCAAGGCCAGCAAGCGCGTTGTCCTACCGACAAAAGTCCCAATTTCAAATACCACCAAAGGTTGCAATGCTTGCATTAAATAGGCAAGTGAAGCCAATTCCAACAAATTGTGAGTGCTGCCAGGTGTGAAAATATGATATGGCCCGATAATGATGGGTTCGACTTTGCTGCTTGCTAAGTCGGTTGCATCCACACTTCCCAAGACGGGATCATCAGATTCAATATCTTGAGCATTTAAGACTTGATGAATGAATTTTTGCGATTCTTTAGGTTGGACAACTAATGAAATTGTGGACCGGTAAACAATACGCGGCAAACTGGTAGCCCAGGTAATAAAAAGATATCTAGTCCCTTTCAATATATTTTCAAGGCGCATAAATAGCCCCCCAGGATAGCCAAGATTCTAAATAAATGCATTTGCCAGCGCAAATTCTTCTTGACCTCATCTTAGACACACCTTAACAACATCATTTTTTTGGAAGTTCGCGTCATGTTATATTCCTCACCCCTTTCGCTTTCATTTCGGACTGCTTTTCGGAAGGGGTTTGGAGAAGGCGTTTTAGTGATTCTTCAAAGGAAACCCCTTGTCCTTCATTTTCTTTTTACCCTATGTGGAACATTTTTCCCGATTCACTTTTTCTAAAAACCTAAAGTCGGCTTTTTTATATAAGGCATTACAATCTTTACCCCCATTCGGATTTCTTCAAACTTTGTGATTTATACTTCCAATAATTTTCAAATTGATTAAAAGGTAATGGTCCGTGTCCTTACAAACTCGCTACAATAACCTATACTTCAACCTTCGTAGATATCAATGTGATAAAAAGCGGGAAAATATCGAGCTACATAATACAGTTTTTAGGTATAAAGTTAGCAATTATCGCTAATATCCTATCAGCTACGATTTTATTAGCATTACTATATAAATGGCAATCATCTATATAATAATCATCCTTAGGATAAGAATTTAACAAATCACTAATGTCATAAAAGTTTATCTCTATTAACTCCTTTCTATTATCTATTTCTTTATACACTGCTTTCATTAATTTCCTTGGGTCGACATCGGAATATTGTGTTGTATTTGCAATTATATTCTTCTCTGCAGCAGTTAATAGTTTATCATTTAACGTAAATATATTAGGCTGTAAAAAGAAAAAAGGTACGATATTATTTGCACTGCATAATGCAGCAATATCCTTTACATTACACATATATATATTTGCAATGGTTTTCGCTTCCTTATCATAATCAGTTATTGATTGTGTACTTTTTATTAGCTTCGGCATCATTCTATATATTATTAATTCCTTCAATAGCCTCAGCACATAAGGCTTATGAATTGAATGGTAATAGTCAATTACGTCAATTACATTTAGATGATTTCTCATGGCTTTATCCAACCCATATGGATAAGGATAGCCCAAACAGGAATATATTTTGTTTTGAAGATGTTTTTGTTTGAATTCAATATACCTATCGACTTCATTGACGCCATCATAAAAAACCGCATAATGTATTTTCTTTTCATACCGTAGAACTTCTATAAGTGTCATTAATTCTGTTGTCGAGGAGTATCCGCCTACCCCAAAATTTAACGCAGTTATGTTATCAATATTTAATCGGGAATTAAGGTGATATGGTATTGTACCAGTATCTTCTGTAATCGAAAACATCGTTGAACCACCGAAGCAAGCAATCTTGCTGACATTCTCAGAAATTTTGCTCCTATCTATTCTCCAGCCATATCCATCAGTTTTAATATATTTGCCATTATAATTTGGTGTACATGAATACCAGCGGTAAGGTGAGAATAGTATCGAATCAAAATAAAGGAATTGAAGCTCATTACGTAATTCATCGTAATCTACATTATATTTCCTAAAATGGTTTTTTACCTCCTCATAATTTGTATAAGTACTCATATGTTCTATTTTAAATAAAAAATAACAACTGAGTTCAATAACAGATAAAACTATTGCAACAAGGATTACCCATTTTGTTACATTCTTAAAAAAGGTATGGGTCACAGCAATTATTCTCCCAAGATTATGTCGATTTACTTAGAACCTTATCCAGTCCACCCGATTATCAAAATTATCACATAAGAATCCTGGCCACGGTTGCGACCTTGAGGCAGCAAGACCGAAATTTCGTTGAGTATGCCGTGGCGACTATTCAAGCTCATTGGACTGGTCAACTTGTTCCGTCTCTTTTATGCATGAAACACTTAATTGTTTACGCGGCCTGAGCGATTACGATAATTTATACATAACGATTATAAGACAATAAGTAGACATTTAATATTAGATAATGGCGGTCATCTATGTAGTCAGTGAGGAATTATTGAAGATCGCAAACCTATATATGGCACAATGACATTCTTTATCCCCTAGTGAGAACGTGCCAGGGCAATCCGTTTCCAAACTGAACGAGCCACTGCAATGTACTGGAGCCCCAGGATGTAAACAAAATGGGGCAGCAGATTCAAGCCCAAGATTATTCTCATTCCCAGAGGCGACGGCACGCACATAAGGTTGATATAATGGTAGAGGTACGCGGTGGGAAAGAGATGGCGGAGACGGGGCCACCGGCCATCATAGGCTTGGCTATAATCCCCCAGCCGTTTAAACAGAGTGGTCGATGGGTCGGAAACGATGTGACCATCATGCAATACCCGGTATACAAAAAAGAAATCGAACTCGGGGGCGTGCTCATTCAGGCGCGGCATCTCAATACCGTCGATGGATAAAAGATATTCTCTTAGATAGATTCCATGTATCAGGTTACATTGCCCAGGCACCCACAAGAACTTCAATAGTCTCAAAACCTTCGGCGCCTGGAATTGTACCGGTGGCCACCATCTGCACACTTCGCCGTCCGGCATGATGTTTGCGACGCGTCCAAATGAGCTTACACATTCATTGGACATGTTCCTCAATAAGGTATGTATCCAGTTCGGCGCCCAGATGTCATCACACGCGGCCCACATAAAGTATTCTCCCCGGGCCTGTTGCACCACAAAATTAAAATTGAACAACATCCCCCGATCCTCAGGCTGCCGGATATAACGTATCCTTTGGTCCTGGGCGGCGTATTCCAGGCAGATCTCAGAGGTGCGGTCGGTGGAGGCGTTGTCAGAGATGATCAATTCGAAATCCGGGAAAGTCTGCCCCAAGAGCGAGTCCAAGGCCTCCCGGATATACTGCTCGCCATTAAAGACCGGCATGCCGATACTCACCCTGGGCTGGATTGAAGGCGGGGGTGGTGGCATGGTCAGATGATCTCCTCGGTTTTCCACGGGTTTCGTAGCCCGCAAGGTAGATAGCGGGCGAGTTGGGTGCGAAGTTGTGGGGACGCCAACAAGGACACCGAAGTAGCGGCCAGCCACACCATGGCCAGAGACAACGCCAACGGTAGGAGAGCAAGCTGATCGGGCAGAAGCCAGCGCCCCAAGGCTGCCACCGCCAGGCAGGCCGCAAAGGGCAAAGATACATCCCGGGCATACCAACGCCACTTTTCGTCCTGCAGCAGGCGGCGGTGCATGAGCTGCAAGGTGATGAGCACATAGCCGCTATTGAGGATCACCCAGACCGACGCCGCACCCACTGCGCCATAGCGCCGGGTAACTAAAACCAGAGTCGGCGTCAGAAGTACCACAGCTACGACGTTGGTATAGAAGGCCAGTTTGGTCCAGCCGTGGGCAAGTTGCAGGCTATAGGGCAGATACATCAAGCCGTTTAAGGCGGCGCCGATGACCAGCAAGCTCAAGAGGATATGGGTATGCTCCACCGTGACCGGGTTGCGGGTCCAGAGCAGCAGGAGTTCCCGGGAAAACAGGGCCACCATCAGGGCACCGGGCAGAATCAGCACTGACATCATCTGGCAACTGCGATGATAGAGGTCGATCAGACCGGTCTGGTCCCCCTGGGCCACCAATTGAGTGAAGCGGGGGTAAATAGCGCCTTCGATTGGAGAGATCAGACGATAAAGGCTCGCGGCCGCTACTCCAGCCAGGGTATAGTAGCCGAACATCTCAAGGGTCAGCAATTTACTCAGGATGATTTTATCCACGGTAGTGAGGATTATACTCATAACCGCGATGCCGCTCATCCCGGCGGCAAAACGCCAGACGCCACCCAGAACCTGGCGGTGAAACCGGGCCGGTGGTCCGCCAGCCGGCAGAATTCGCCACAACCACCACCTTATGGCAAGAGTCTGCATGGCAGCAAGAACTATCTGCCAAATAAAGAAGGCCTGGATGGTGGGAGAAACCAGCCACAGCAAGAGCACGGCTCCGGTCCCGCGCAAGGTTGCGGTAATGCCCCTAATAACGTTGAGAGAAACTTGCCTCTGGAGGCCCATCAAGCCGCCGGAATATAAACCCAAAGGCCACTGGCAGGCCAGGGCCAGGCCCATGATCATAAAGGTTTGTTGGACGGTGGCCGGGGTGAGCTTCTCCGGGTGCACCCAGTGATGGGCCAGGAACGGCGCCAGCAAGAGGACGATTGCTCCGATAACCATGGCCACCGTCCCATAGATGACCTCCAAAGTGCGCAACAATTGACGCATCTCCCCGGCTTTATCGGCTTGGGCGCTCAGGCGGGCCAGCTCCCGGGTCAAGGTGGCGCCTAAGCCCAGGTCCAAGAGGGCAAACGTGGCCTGAAATGTGGCGAACATCCCCACCAAGCCGTAGGCCTCAATGCCCAGGAAATGAAGGTAAAGGGGGATAAACGCCAGGGACATGACGGAGGTCCAGGCGTTCCCCAGATAATTAGCCAGGATGTTTTGTTTGAGTGGGCTTATGGCCATGTAATTACCGAAAAAAGACTCACACCGCAATTTCTTGAAATATCAATACTTTTTTAGTAACCATGCTCCAGGCCAGTGAGTGACGTTTTAAGGAAATAGGCATATTTCATTTTATGTTAAAAATTTAATGTAAATATCGCCAAATAACTTATGATTATTTCTAACCTTTTCTAATGTACCGACCATCATTTTAGCGGATATCCATTCATCGAATTCCATTTTCATTGATTCTCCATTAGAGAGGTTCAGGACTATTTTCCCAAGTTCCGAGAGATAATCAATACAATTAAATGTTGCATCAATATATTCTGGCGTAAATTCCAAGGAGAACATATTTACTGGCCGGGTTAGCCCCTGTATTACCTGGTATTCGAACCCTTCCACGTCAATTTTAATGAATGTGGGTGGACCATATTCATCAATCAGTCTATCTAATGTAGTGGTTTGAACTAATTGTCTTTTTGACCATTCATTTCCGGAAAATCTTCCACTTTGCTGCACAGCTTTCACCCATTCCTCGCAAAGCGATGAAATAGTGGTGGCATCAGATATTAACATTTCCTTAGATTCAGTTGATTTATCGAGAGCCTTGGGAATAATAATTACCTTATCAGTTTTCCTATAGATTTTATTTAAGAACTTTATGCAATCTTTTTGAGGTTCTACGGCAATTACACTAGCGCCAAGCTTAAAGAAAATTCTAGTTCTATTACCGATATGGGCTCCGACATCAAAAACGATATCTCCAGGATGTATGAAATTCCGATAGAATCCAAACATTAAGTCTTCTCGGGGGCTCCATTTATTCAATTCCCGGCGCCATTTATAATCCCGAATAATACTTTTTAGGGGAGTATTATAAAGTATTGATTTAATTAACTTCATCTGATCTCTTAATGGTTGGATTTATTAACAACTTGTTTAAATAAATTAACATCAAGGGATGTCTGACTCCACAGTTTCTTGAAATTTCAATACTTTATTAGTAACCATGCTCCCGGCCAGTAGGTGACATTTTCGGTAAGATCGCTTTCATTAAAAGGCCAGGCTGGTGTTTCTATGACAAATTCAGGGTGTGGATTTCTATTGCTTGACGGTTATGAGGCGGGATTTCGATATCAATGCCCATGACCCGTCCTTTCTCCATGGCTTTACAAAGACTGGCATAATAAATCAATGAACCGCCATGAGCAACCCCTGTTTCGATAATGGCATCCGGCTTAACCCGATAAATTACTTCCTGGATCCGGATTAAATCTTCGGGTAACTTGATTATCGGTCTTCCCAGCCAAGTGAATGTATAAGTATATTTTTGGTTCCAGCCGAGTTTAACCCATTGCTGGCAAATTAATTCAAAAGCTTCCCTGCTGTAAAGGTCTATTCTCCTTCCCTGTCCGTCCATTTTTTGGATAAGCGCCTTGTCCAACGTATCGATGATTAACTTCATGGTTTCTTGACCTCTTCATGAATCGAGCGAATCTTTATCCCCTTATGGGGGACTGTTGGTCTTGGTCTTCTCTATCCAGGTACTCGTGCCACCACTTTATGGTCCGCTCCAGACCCTGGCTCAAATCGTATTGGGGCGACCAGCCCACCTCCCAGCTGAGCCGCCTGACATCCGCCACCAACAGCTCCGGCTCCTCCGGTGACCGGGTCAGGGCGCCCAGGCGGATCAGATCGGCCCCATTAAGTCTTATGGCGATTTCTTTAATAATATTTTTTAAGGCCACCGGCTGCCCCGAGGCAATGTTGACGGGGCCGGAAACGTCACTGGCCAACAACGCCACCAAGGCCGCGGCCACATCCTCTACGTAAAGAAAGTCCCGGATCTGGCGGCCATTAGTGCATGGAGCCGTTTCTCTTCTTAACAGCCGGCAGATCACGGACGGTATCAGCCTCTGGGGATGCTCGTGGGGACCGTAAAGGAAAAAGACGTGACCCCAGGCCGCATTGATTCCGGTTTCTTTGGCAAAGGCCTGGATGAGGTTTTGTAGGGAGTTCTTGCACATCCCGTATAAAGTGGCCGGCTGCCGCGGCGTCACCTCTTCAGAGCAATACCCGTATTTCCAGTCATATTCGGCGCAGGTTCCGGCCGCTACCACCCTTCTACCACCGTGCCGATGAAAAGCCCGGATCAAGTCCAGGCTCGCCTGCACCCAGTGCAAGTTTTCCGGCGAAGCCCAGTAGTTCCCGGGGGCGGTGTACCAGGCCAGGTGCAGCAAGTGCGACGGCTGGATCCGGGCCAGCAAATCGGAGGTCTCATCCGGGTTGAGCAAATCCACCAGGTGCCAGTTTATGTTCTTAAAATTTTCGTTAGGAATCGCCAAATCTGCGGCATGGACTTCATAGCCCATGGCTGTTAAACGTGGCAGGCAATGCCGCCCGATAAATCCCGCAGCTCCGGTTAGTAAAATCCGTTTCATCTCAGGAAATCCTGATATTGGCGATCCTGCTCCGAGATCAGCAAAACTTTTCCAGGCAACTGGATTCCGAAGGCCGGGTCATCCCATCTTATGCCGCGGGCGGACTCGGGATGATAAAACTCGGACATCTGATAAAAGACTTCGGTCTCGTCCTTCAGGGTAAGAAAGCCATGGGCAAAGCCTTCCGGGATATAGAGCATCCGGCGGTTTTCTGCGTTCAACTCTACCCCCAGCCATTGATTAATCGTAGCCGAATCGGGTCGCAGGTCGATGATGACGTCATAGATGGCTCCCCGGGTGCAGCGCACCAGCTTGACTTCCTCGTAAGGCTGGGCCTGATAATGCATCCCCCGCAGGGTGCCCTTTTTTTTATTAAAGGAAATATTGCATTGCACCCACCGGACCTTGAGATCATGCACCTCAAACTCTCGCTGGCACCAGGTTCGGGCAAAAAAGCCGCGATCATCTTCTACAGGCTCTATCTCGATGATATAGGCCCCTTGGAGCCGGGTTTCAGTAAAGATCATCGGTAGTTATCTGTGTTACGCCACCAGCTACTCCGGTCATGAGTTGGGAGGCGATGCAAGATGAGGCTGCCGGACTATTCGTAAATCCGGACCTCGGGTATCGGCACCACAAACTTTCCGCCCCATTCTCGTATACAGGCCATTTGCTCCATAATTTCTTCTTTGATATTCCAGGGAAGAATTAACAGGTAATCCGGTTTGGTCTGCCGTACTCTGTCTGGAGATTCGATGGGAATATGCGTGCCTGGCAAAAAGAGACCTTGCTTATGAGGGCTGCGGTCCACAGTATAGTCCAGGAAATCGCTGCGTATGCCACAATAGTTGAGCAGAGTGTTGCCTTTAGCTGGTGCGCCGTAGCCTACCAGGTTTTTGCCTTCTTCCTTGGCCTGGATCAGAAAATTCAGAAGCCGTCTTTTGGTCTTCTTGACCAGTCCGGCAAAATCCCGGTAAGTTTCCAAGCGATTCAAACCATAGCGTTCTTCCCGCTGTTTCAACTCAGCCACCCGCGCTGTCGCCGGTTTGTCGGCATCCTCCGCATGGCAGCCGAAGATGCGCAAAGACCCGCCATGGGTGGGCAGTTCTTCTACATCAAACAGCCTAAGTCCTTGGGCAGCAAAGATTTTTTCCACTGTTATAAAGGAAAAATATGAAAAGTGTTCGTGATAAATAGTGTCGAACTGGTTTTCTGCAATCAGCCGCAGCAGGTGCGGAAATTCTAGGGTGAGCCAACCCCGGGGTTTGAGCAGGAGCTTTAGGCCCGCGACAAAATCATTTAGGCCCGGGACATGGGCCAGGACGTTATTCCCGATGATGAGCTCCGCAGCTTTACCTGCGGCGACCAGTTGCCGGGCCAGGCCGGACCCGAAGAACTCCACCAGGCTGGGGATGCCCTTTGCTTCCGCCACCCGGGCCACATTGGCAGCGGGTTCGATACCCAGGACCGGAATACCCTGCCTCAAGAAATACTGCAGCAAGTATCCGTCATTGCTGCCGACCTCGATAACCAAACTCTGCGGGGTGAGCCGGAAATCCGCCACCACCCGCTCCACGTAGCTTCCGGCATGTTCCAGCCAGGTATCCGAATACGAGGAGAAGTAGGCATAATCGCTAAAAATCTGCGCCGGCGTTTCAAACTCCTCCAGCTGCACCAGGAAACATGAAGGGCAGACGAAGCAATGGAGCGGGTAAAAGGGCTCCATCTGCTGCAGTTGCTCCAGCTTTAAATAGGCATTGGACAATGGAGAGGCCCCTAGATCCACGAAACTATTCAGGTCTTGATGGCCGCAAAAGCGGCATTGACGGTGAGGCATCTTTATCCCAAGCCCTGGTATGAAATTATCTGTGATTCGGTAACGGCCCTGACTGAGGAGGGGTTATCCTTGAAGGCCTTGTACCAGGAAACCGTCCATTCCAAGCCGGTTTCCAGGTTCATCACCGGCTCCCATCCCAATTGGATTCTGGCCTTGGAGGAATCGAGCTTCAAAAGCGCGGCCTCATGGGGGTGGTGCCGGCCGTCTATCTGCCAGGTCAACGCCGGTCCACACCATTCCCCCAGCTTCTCAACCAGCCATAGAACCGGTTTGACATCAGCTTCGGCGGGGCCAAAATTCCAGGCTTCGGCGTACTCCGGCCCCACGGTCGCCAGCTTTTCAGCTAGCATCAAGTAGCCCCGCAGGGGTTCCAGGACGAACTGCCAGGGACGGCAAGCCTGGGGAGTGCGGATCTCCAGGGCGCGTCCCTCAATATGGGCTCGCATGATATCGGGGACCAGGCGGTCTTCATTCCAGTCCCCGCCGCCGATGACATTGCCAGCCCTGGCGGACGCCAGGGCTACCCCATGCTGGCCGTAGTCCGCGGGGTGGAAAAAAGAGCGCCGGTAGGCCGCGGTCACTATCTCTGAGCACCCCTTGCTGCTGGCATAGGGGTCAAAGCCGCCCATAGGGTCGATTTCCCGGTACCCCCAAATCCACTCACGATTTTCGTAGCACTTGTCGCTGGTGACATTGATTACGGCCCGTACCCCCCGGGTCTGCCTGACGGCTTCCAGCAGGTGGACCGTGCCCATCACGTTGGTGGCATAGGTTTCCAGCGGGTCGCGGTAGGAGGGTCGCACCAGGGCCTGGGCCGCCAGGTGCATGACAATCTCCGGGCAGCATCCCTGGATTACTTCCTGCAAATGGCGGAAATCCCGCACGTCTCCGGTGATCGACTCGAGGTCATCTTGTAGATGGGTCAGGGCGAACAGGCTGGGAGTGGTAGACGGCGGCAAGGAGTAGCCGATAACTTCAGCGCCCAGAAGCTTTAACCAGAGTGAGAGCCAGGCCCCTTTAAATCCGGTGTGTCCGGTAACCAAGATTCTTCGGCCTTGCCAAAAGGTCCCGTTTACCATATCTTCCAGGCTGCTTTGCCTTCATCCCACAATCTATTCAGGTAATCCATGTCCCGCAAGGTGTCCATGCAGGCCCAAAAGCCTTGATGCCTCCAAACCATTAGTTGACCTTCTTGGGCGATTTTCTCTAAAGGTCCAAATTCTAGATCACAATCATCGTCAGTTGAGAGGTAATCAAAAATCTTCTTATTGAATACAAAGAACCCACCATTGATCAGGCCGCCATCTTCTTGAGGCTTCTCACGAAAGGAGACGACTTGATCCCCTTCAAGCTTTAATTCGCCAAAACGCGAAGCCGGGTTAATACCGGTCACGGTTGCCAATTTCTTGTGGCTTTTATGAAAAGCCAGAAGAGCGTTAATATCTATATCAGCTACTCCATCCCCATACGTCATCATAAAAGTATCTTCGTTAACATATTTCTGGACCCTCTTTAATCTCGCTCCCTTGAGAGTCTTTTCACCCGTGTCCGCAAGAGTTATTCGCCAACCATTCTCATCATGACGTTGATGAATGAGAATCTTTTCGGGGCGTCCCAATTCAATAGTCACATCATTGTTCATAAGCTCATAATTACAAAAGTAGTTCTTGATCATTTCGCCTTTATATCCCAGGGTCAGGATGAAATCCTTTACTTCGTAATGGGCAAATATCTTCATTATATGCCAGAGGATAGGGCGATCACCGATAAATACCATGGGCTTGGGCCGAAACTCGGTTTCTTCCCTGAGTCGCGTTCCCAGGCCCCCGCATAGAATAACTACCTTCATGCTCCCAACCATAGAATAGCCAACTATATTATATTATTTAATTTTTATAGATTAGTAATAGCTTGGAAACTTCCTCGAACACTTCTGCGGGCGAGATTGCCCGCATGCAAATCGAATCCTTGCAATCTTCCTGGAAACAGAGTTCGCAAGGGACCTGCTTGCGAATTACGACGGCCTGGTCGGACCAGGGTTCCATCATCCGCGGGAACTGGCGGGCGCTGAACAGGGCCACTATTGGGGTGTTCACCAGGGTAGCCAGGTGCATGGGGCCGGTGTCCAGGGTTACCAGAACCTGGCAGTGGGACAACAGGGCCAGGGATTCCTGGACGGTGGTTTTTCCAGCGGCCACCAGCTTATCCCCAGGAAACTTGGAGACGAACCGGTTCAGATCTTCAGCCTCACCCGGTCCACCGAAGAGGATGAAAACTGGCCGGAAAGCTTCTTCAAGTCGGCGGCCCAACTCCGCAAAGTTCGCCAGCGGCCAATGGTTGGCGTTAGCCTTGGCCTTGACCTGGAAGCCGATGACCGGGCGATGGTTTGTGGGGAGATAGGGCTTTAATAAATCCTCAGCTTTATCCTGACAGGACTTCGGCAAAGAAACCTGGAAACGGTGGTGTGAATTGATGCCCGCGGCCCGAAGTAGCCCCAGGAGACGCTGGGCCTCGTTTTCAGAGGGGATATAGTCCTTCAGCTGACGAAGATCAAAGAGAGGAAAATGGTGGGCCAACCTGAAGCCCAGAGCTCCCTTAACTCCCAACAGGTACGCAACGCCCAAATCCCGGCAAAGCCGTCTAAAAGTAGTAGTGGCTTGAGGCAACAAGATTTCCAGGTCGAACCGGTGCAGGCGCAAGGTACTCAGGAGATTTCGCAAAAAGGTCCTATCCTTCAGATCTTTCTGGTAAAAGGTAAAGATTTCGTCAACTAGCCCCAGGCCATCCAAGAGTTCTCCGGCTTGGGGGAGTCCACGCCGACCAGGGGAAGTCAAAAGGCAAATATGGGCCCGGGGAAAACTCTCACGCAGGGCGGCCAGGGCCGGCAGGGCGCAGGCGGTATCGCCGAGGTTGCCGGTGCGCAGTACCAGGATGTTGCCTCTGTGAATCCGCAATTTCTCAATGGTAGTTTTGGTCCTCGGGAAAAGGAGGCGCACCAGTCTTTTCAGGCACAGATTGGTACTTCGCTGAATAAAAAGAGCTACTTCCAACCTAGTCATGACTGTTGCCGGAAGTAAGCAATATTGTTTCCATGGAGAATGCGAATGCATTTTAAGCCAATTTCGTTCAATTTTTGGATTCATTTCTTGAATAATTCTGCGTCATAAAATTCCATAACAATTCTTTTAGTTCTCTTTAAAACCTCTTTAGCACCGCATAGTGCATCGAACTCTGCGCCTTCAATATAAGCCACAATAAAAAAGCAATCTCTGGATAAAGTACCGGCAAAGAGAGATTTTTGCCGCAAAATTACGAGAATGGTTCTAGTAAAGCTATTCGATATAATGTTTTGGTTAACCGCATATTGGGCCACAAATCAAAATGGATGAAACTAACTCATCAAGTGACCGGCCACTTCTAGTGCCCAGGGGTGGGCCCAGTGGGTTCGACCAGCGGCATAGTCTTGCCAGGTGGCGGCTACGCTGTCAGGAGAGAAATTCCGCCAAGGATGGGCAAGCTCCTGATTGTCTTTCAACCACTCGGCGAAAGGCAAGGTGAAGGTCATCTTGGGGCGAAAGACCAGTTCTGGGGGCAGAAGGCCGTTTAGGGCCCGGGTCAGCAGAACCTTGGGGATCCCGCCTTTAACCCGGCACTGCGGGGGCGAGGCCAGGATGACACTTACCAGTTCCGGGTCCAGAAAAGGCACCCGGGTCTCCACTGAATGGGCCATAGACATGCAGTCCATATCTTTAAGTAGCTGGTTCTGTAAATAAAAATTAATTTCATAGCGGGACAGGAGATCAATGCGGTGGCGGCGCGCCGTACCGGGGTCCAATGATCGGGTTACCTCCAAGACATGGGCTTGGGTGTCGCCGGTGAGATGGGCCACCTCCTGCGGCGAAAAGAGTCCCCGAATGGCCAGATAAAGTCCCAGGGAGCCTCCCACACCCAAGAAAGATAGTTTGCGCAGGCGGCCGGAAAGATGGTTGAGGAAACAATCGGTAAAGCGAAAAAGAGGCCATAGATAGGGGAGGAAGGAAAGTTGGCGGGCTTTGGCAAAATGGGGATATCCGCAAAATACTTCGTCCCCACCGGTGCCGGAGAGCACCGCCTTTAAGCCGGCCTCTCGGGCCATGAGGGACACAAAATAGGAATTAACCCCATCAATAGTGGGCTGGTCCATGGCCGCAAAAACCTGAGAAATATTGTCCCGGAAGTATTGATGCGAGAGACTAAACTCCCGATGGTCGGTCTGGTATTTCCGGGCGATCAGGTGCTGATATTTCTGTTCGGAAAATTCGGCTTCCTGGAAAATGATGGACAGGGTAGTGAGTTGAGATTTGCGGCTCATGGCCCCCAGGGCAACCAAGGCTGAGGAGTCGATGCCGCCACTTAGGAACACGCCGATGGGCGCATCCGAAATCAGGTGCAGGTCAACCGTTTCTGCTAAGAGGTTCTTTAGGGCTTCGGGGTCTTGCGCCCGGTCGTCCGATTCTGTATCCGCCCAGAGATCATAATAACGCACCAGGCGTGTCCTGCCGTTTTCCACCACCAAATAGTGCCCGGCAGGTAGGCCATGCACCTGCTTTAGGGTGGTCATGGGCATGGGCACCGAACCCAGCAGCAGAAAGGCTATCAGGGCATCCGGATTTTTCTCTGGAGAAAATAAGCAGGAGCCCGCCAGGGCGCGAACCTCAGAAGCAAAGGCCAACCGTTCGGCGTCTTGATAATAATACAGGGGTTTGATGCCGAATCGATCTTTGACCAGGTAAAGGCAGCGTTGGCGCTCATCCCACAAGGCAAAGGCAAACATGCCGCGAAAGCGCAGAAAAGAGTCAGTCCCCCATTCCTCGTAAGCGTGAATCACCGTTTCGGTGTCAGTGTGACTACGGAAGCTATGTCCAAGAGCCTGCAACTCCTCCCTTAAGGTCTTGAAGTTGTAAATTTCGCCGTTGTAAGTCAGCCAGATGGAGCCGTCTTCGTTACTCATGGGTTGATGTCCGGCAGCGGAAAGGTCAATTATAGCCAGGCGCCGGTGCCCGAAGCCGACCTGGCCGTTCTCGCTAAGCCAGACCCCCTCGTCATCCGGGCCGCGGTGGGCCTGGGCCTCATTTAGACGCGTCAGGACCTCCACCAGACCATGCTGGGGCAAAGGCGCGTCAGGAGGAAAATTGTATATTCCCGCTATGCCGCACATATCAGAGGGAGGTAGGCCATAATAAAATATTCCAAATTTACCAAGGATTGTAAAAATCAAAATCCAAGTTTAAAATATGGGATGGTTCAGGATTATAATAGTCAGCTAAATAGCGCATAAAAGCGTATAAAACTTCTGTTTAACAGTACCATAAGTCTTTGGTGGTCTTATTATTTACTTATTTATTAATTATTGCAGACTAAATTTATTAAAATTCCTTTTATAAGGTAGATTATCTTAAATGGAAAGCAAGTGTGCCAAAGATCTTTGAGGAACGGCCCGGTATACCCGGAAGAAAACCCCTGAAGAATACATTTAGTCTATTTAGATTTTTTGTCTAAAGTTATGGAGCCGATCTTTCATCCAACCGAGGGGCCCGGTCTTAGGCTGATGGCGCCGGCGTCGGGGCGCCGGCGGCTTATCATTATCCGAATCTGAAGCATAATAAGAATGGTAGCGGTAGTATTGACTGTAGTAATATCCATATCCCTTCCCATTCATGGGGATATTGTTCAGCACCGCGCCCAGGAGGGGGGCCTTGACCTCCACTAGGACGTTCCGGGCCTGGATGGCGGCCTTGCGCGGCACGGCCTCGGCCTTGACCACCAGGATCACGCCTTCCACCATGGTTGCCAGGATGGCGGCGTCAGTCACCGCCAGCAAAGGTGAAGAATCGACCACCACGCACCCGAATTTCTCCAGGGCCAGGGCAAATAACTTTTGCATGCGAGCCGAATGCAAGAGTTCAGAGGGGTTGGGGGGAATCTTGCCGACCGGCATCAGTAGGAGTTTGGGCACTAGGGTTTCCACCAGCGGCAGTTCGTTGACATCGCCGACCAGGAAATTGGTTAATCCCGGTTCCCGGGGGACTTGAAAGAGCGTATGCAAGGAGGGCTTCCTCAGGTCGCAGTCCACCAGGAGAACCGGGGGCCCAGCCTTGGCCATGGCTGTGGCCAGATTAATTGCGGTCATGGTCTTCCCCTCCAGGGGCAGAGAACTGGTTACCAACAAGATGCGGGGGGCCTGGTCTGGCGTGGAAAAGAGAATACTGGTGCGCAATCCCAGGTACGATTCCGAGGCCAAGGGCTGGCTGCCGGAGTGCACTATAAGTTCCGGGGGGCCTTCGCCGGGGTTGCCGGCCGAAACTTTTACATGGGGGATCATGGCCAGGTTAGGGATCTCCAGCCAGCCTTCCACTTCCTCCGGGGTCTTCAGGGTGGTATCCAGATTCTCCAGACCCAGGGCCAGGGCGATGCCAAAGACCACCCCCAGGACCGAGGCTAATAGCATATTTCGAGTTTTTCGGGGGTAATCGGGGGCTTCCGGCACCGTACCCGGATAAACGATGCGGATGTTGGTGGCTGGCTGATTCTCGTTGGTAGTGACCGCCTTGAGACTTTTCAGGATGTTTTCATAAAGGGCCCGATTAGTTTCCACATCCCGCAGCAAAACCCGGTATTGGATGGATCGGTCGCTCATATCCTGGGTGCTTTGTTTTTGAGCATCGAGGGCTGCCTTGAGATTTTCTTCCTGGGCTTTAGCCATCTTGTATTCATTCTTAATGGCCTGCACAATCTGGGACATTTCCGCGCCGATCTTTCCCTGGGTCGCGGCGAGCTCATTATTAATCTGGATCATTCGGGGGTGTCTCTCTCCGAATTTCCGGCTCAGTTCAGACTTTTCGGCTATCAGCCTGGCTTCCTGCCCCTTTAAGGTTTGGATCAAGGGATTGTTCAATACCTGGGGAATTGGCCTTCCTTGGCTCACTTCATTGAAGCGGGTTTCTGCTTCCATCCGCTGCGTCTGGGCGGCCAGCAAATCTTTGCTCAAATGTTCCAAATTTTGTGTGGTGAGGGTTTCTTTATCCTCGGAGGTAACGATATTTTGTCCCTTCTTATATTCATTGAGCTTGGCCTCGGAATCTTCCAGTTTTTTTCGGGCTTCCATCAATTTTTGCTGCAGCCAGTCAGCGCCCTCCTGGGAAGCGGCAAACCTAACGTCCAGGGATTGCTGGATATAGCACTGGGCTAGGGTGTTAACCACCAGGGCCGCAAATTTAGGGTCCGGGTCGGAGAAGCTGACATCCACCAGGCTGCTCTGCTGGACGGGAGTCACCTTCACCTCACGGGCGATAGCCCCCACCAAAGATTCATCGGCCTGTTGCTTCAGGGCTTCGTCGGCATTAGGGGGCAATTTTTGGAAAATGGCGGCATAAACCGGATTATTCTTAAGCTGGAGTTTATCTGCAACTATCTTGGCCAGGGCGCGGCTTTCTAAAAGCTTGTACTGGGTCTGGTAAAACTCCTCATTAGAAGACGAACCATAATCACTGATATGCTGTTGCTCCAGCAACCGGGGAGCCTGACGTTCAATGAGGAGCTGAACGGTAGACTTATATATGGGGATGGCGGTAAATGAACGGAACGCGCTGGTAGCCACGATGCCGATAAATACCCCTAGAAAGGCCCAGCGTCTTTTCAGCAGAATCCTCAGATAATCATGCAGGGACCGGTGGTAGTGGTGTACTTGCGGGATATTCGCTTCTGATTCCATATGCTCGTAGACCTTTAAGTTATAAATGCAGGAAGGCTATCAGAGTTTAGGTTAGTTCCATCTCAGAACCAAGACTCCGGCACCATAATGGTGTCCCCGGGCCCGATGATATCGTCCAATTTCACTTTGATCTTCTTCTTAACGCCACCTTCTTCCCGGATAATATAAGTTCTCCCGGGAGATGCCTTGTCGGTGAAGCCTTCGGCAGTAGTCACGGCCATGAGCACAGTAATATTTTCTTCATAAGGGTAACGCCCTGGATGTTTAACTTCGCCTGTTACATAAAACATCAGGCTTGGTACATAAATGGTGTCGCCATTTTTGATCTCCAGATTATATTGCGGATCCCCCGCCATGGCCCCAGCTAAAGACACTGTAATTTTCTGGCTCGCTGGGCTCTTATCAGGCAATCTGGGTTGGTCGGGTTTTTCTCCCGGGATGGCTCGGACGATAATAGCGACGGCCCCACTCACTGGCTTACTGCCAGACCCTGAAGAGATTCCTCCTGCCTGGGAAATGGCCTCAACCACTTTAATTGGCTTGGTCAAGGGATAAGTCCCGGGTTTTTGCACATTGCCCACCACAAAGAACTTCTGGCTTTTATATTCGGTCACGGTAATGGATACATGAGGATCAATGATGTATTCCGGCCCTAGACGGCGTTCTAATTCTTTCTGTAATTCCAGGAGACTTAGTCCCTGGGCCTTGACTTCTCCCACGAAAGGAAAGGAAATGGTGCCGTTCAAACCTACCCTCATCTTTCGCGTTAAGTCATCGTGGCTCCAAACGCGAATCTCAATTTCGTCCTCCGGGCCCAGCCGGTAGTCTTCCTGTCCGAAGGCGGTCCTCAGCTGAACTCCGATTAGGCAGACGGCGAAGCAGACAATTATAATTTTCCCTAACATTAGGTTCCTTTATTCCTATATATTTATATTATGACGGTTCATAAAATGATGAGAGGTTTGGACGATTAAACTGGTTTAACGCAAAAATTATGCCAAAGTTGATTAGATAAAAAGTATCAATCATAGTTAATTGGAAAGCTTAGGTTCCAGCCTGCCAGCCTTCTCTAAATAATGGGCCTGGCACCCTTGCAAGAAGACAGGCACCAGGCGGGGATAATAATTCTCAGCCCAACCCAGGACAGAAGCGAGACGGAAGTTCAGTAGCGCCGATTCCGGGAACAATCGAACCGCCGCGGCCAGCTCTTGCAACGCCCCCAGTATTTCCCGTCCCGGCGCGTCCTCATAATGCCGGAGATAAAAGTCCGCCAGCTTCAGCCTATACCCCCAATTGGCCGGCGACCAAAAAACCGCCAACTTAAGTGATTCCTCCGCCTCCAGCAGGGCTTCGTGCTTGTTGCTGTCCTTTTCCAAGGCTTCTGCCAGTCCCCAATAATATTTACTGTTCGTAGGATTGTAAGCCAGGGCTTGCCTGAAATCCTGCACTTCCAGCTTGGGGGGGGGTCGGGTGGGGTTAAATTCCATAGGGGCGGCGGCTTCGGCTAACCAATTGTAACAAACCCGAAACCCGAAGGCAAGCTGGATCGCCACCAAACACAGCATTGCCAGGCAGGCGACCTTCCGGCGGTTGCCGAAAAGTTTTATGGTTGGATAAGAGAAATAATCTACCCCTTTGTGGGGGGAAGAAGCCGCCAGATAAACAAGGGCGGCGATGCTGGCGAATAAAAGGCTGCAGGCGGGAATTTGGAAAGGAAACTCCACCAATGCATCAAATATCCCCGCCCCCAGGGCGGCGATGCCGCCCAGGGCCAGCCCCTGGGCGAAAACACTGCGACTTTGCCGCCATTTTTGTGCCAGGTTTGCCAATAAGGCCAGCCAGGCCGCAGTCACCAGGGAGAATCCGATAATGCCGGTCTCTGCCAGTAATTGCAGCCAATCGTTGTGAGTGTGAATAAAATAGGTCCCTCCAAAATTTGCCGGTTCATAGCGGTAAAACATATCCCCAAAGGTGCCCAGGCCTGAGCCCAGCAACGGATATTGCCGGAAAATCGCCAGGGAGGCCTTTATTGCCTGGTAGCGTCCTGGGTCGGCAAGGTTCCGGAATCTGCTCAGGACCGCAATGCTGCCCAGTGATAAGCTATAGATTAAAGCTGCGACCATGAAGGCGATCATTATGAAGATGTGACCCCTGGGCCAACGCTGGGTCCGGATCAACAGGGCCATCAGGGCAAAGCCCAGCACCAGGGAAACCATACCTGCCCGGGACCCGGTAAAGATGAGCCCCACCGCCAGCAGAAAGAGAAGAAACAATAATAAAAAACGACGGGATTGTGGCTCCAAATTTTCCGACCGGGATAAGCGTTTGAGACGCTCCCAGCCGGAGTAATTACCTGTTCTCCGAGGAGCGTCTTTCCGCAGGCATAAGAATAAGCCGTAGCCTAAGAGAATAGCCATGGCCAGGAATATGGCCAGATGGTCGCTGTTGGTGAAGGTGCCGCACAGACGGATACCGGTATAAGGATTGGGCCAGCCCCAGATCAGATGGCTGTGGAAATGCCAAAATCCATAGAGCACCTCAAATAACGCCACCGATAGGATAAGCCCCACCATTCCCTGGATCTGCCGGCGGGTGTTGACTGTATAAACTAATATGAAAAACAGCACCAGGGCGGGCCAGAGCTTCAGGCCCACCAGCACGCTGCCAGACGGATTGAGGGAGAAGGGGATCACCTCTCGCAAACCAAAGCCGTTCCCCAGCGCCCGGAGCTCCCAGGCGTGGGGGGAAAGCCATCGCACCCATGCCTGGGGCAGGGAAACGACCTGGAGGGTGATTAGAAGAATCAGTCCAACTCCGACCCACCACACGGGTGGATAAGGCCAGCTCACGGTTCCCGGTTCTGCCCATAACTCATACAATCCGGCCAAAAGAACCGTCAGGCTTAAAAACGTTACCCACAAGCCCACCGCATAATAAGCCCAGGGATGATACCTGGCGCCATAGGCCAGTGGGGCAAAGATCAAGACGCCGCCACTGGCCGCCATAATAATAAGGCGCCGGCTCCGCAAAGCAGCCCCGGCTAAAGCCCTAATCCTGCTGACGGTAGGAATAGAGTCGGACTTCGTTAGGCCCAAGTTCTTCTCGGATATTGCCATCCACGACTACCGATTTATGCCTGTGAAAATACTCCGTGAGCCAGGCCACCCCCGGCGGAAAGTTTCGGAGATAGAAGCTTACCGGCCGATCAATGACATTGACCAATATGAGGAGATTCTCAGCCCCACAGCGCTTCTCACAGAAGTGAACTGCCGGCCCCCCGCTGGCATCGCTTTTAAAGGGCGAAAACATATTTAGGCGTAAGGTTTGTTCCTCATTGGGCATGACCAACCAGGTCCTGGCCTGACGCAATTCCTGGACAATCTTTTGCAAACCCTCCCAGGAAACGGCATCCGTCCGCACATCGGGGTAACTGAAATAAAATAACCCGTGGGCCCCGTGCACTATCGCCAGATAAGTGAGACACCGCATTTCCAGGTAAGTGGGACGCCTAGGCCAACGATCCTTGGGGAACTTCTCTCCACCGAAGGCCTGGATTACGGCCCAGAGGCGTTCCTTGGGAACGTACCGGACCGCCTCTTCCAGACAATCCGCCATCCAGGTTAGGGGCATATGAGGCACCGGATAAGGATCGAGCATAAAAATATCAGCACTGTCACGGTATGCTTCCACCATCTGGGGCCGCACCATGGCCACCGCGGTCAGGACCCCCGGGTGATCGTGTTTCAGGCATTCTTTGAGCGCTTTCAGGTTTTCCGGAGGAACCGAGCGGCCTTCCGGTTCATCCTCGATATAAAAACCGAGCAACTCCGAGTTGCCCCCCAAGTCCCGGCTGATATCAGCCTTGTAGCTGCGGAAGTTGGGGAGAAACTTCAAACCCAGTTTCTTTGCTGCCGCGGCCATCTTCCGGATGATATCCGGCCGCGAATCATAACTCTGGACCGAATTGAAGCTGGCGGCCCGAATATCCGCCAGATCATCGGGGGTGGCGGCAAAGATACCTACCGGGAAGAAGCCGGGCAGTCGCACCGCTTCCGCCGTCCACATATCCCGGGGATTTACCTCAGCCACCCTTAAAGAAGGAGACCCAAAGGCGAAAACTTCCCGATGCGGATTGATAATTGCCAGGCGAGTCGATCCCCGGACCGCCCCCGAATTTGCCTTTAAAAAGATGGGCTGAATGCAGCCATAGCTTAATTGTTGGTCGATCAGGTGCTGCTGGCCGAAGATTTCCACTTCCAGATAGGCGCCTCTGGTAAACTTGAGGCGATAGGCGATAAATTCCAGAAGATACTCAGTATACGGGCGAATATTATTTATCTGGCACCAGACCCGCCCCTGACGGTCCGGCCCTCCTTCGATTGCCAGAAGCCTTCGAGGATACCCGCTAACCTTACAAAAGTAGACCCAGCTGGGCTCCACCCCCGGTATCTTCCGGGCATCTCGATGCCAGCCTTGGGGCATGCCGACTTCGTCGAGAGGTTCTTTAAATTCAGGATTGGGAACTAGATTGGGACGAGTCTCTTTGGCCTCGGCAAAGGAAAAGGAGAAGGCTAACCATAGAAATATGGTGATCAGGGAGACCCAGGTTCTTCCTTTTTGCACGTCTGGTGTCTTCCCTGTCACTTATTGTATTGCAATTCGATTATTATCTTAAATCCATGAATAATTTTTTTTAAATGTAATCATTGACCGCTGGCAATGGAGCCCGATTATCTCCCTCCCCTCGAAGAGGTGAGGGTTGGAGAGGGGGTGGCAAAAATTATTATTTCGGTATGATATATAACAACTTCCCCACTACCCTTTAACTTCACAGAAGAGAAAATAATGCCACCACTTTTTAAAGGGATTACGTAGCATAACACTAAAAAGAAGTTTGTAAACCGAGGATCACCCTATGCTCGTTGTAAGTGTAATTGGTGAAATTTGACCCCCTATCATTATAGAGATAATCCAAGTGCACGCGGAGCCAGCGGGTTATGGGTCGGCTCAATCCAGTCCCGAAAGAATAGATATTATCATTCCGTCTGAGCGTCTGTCCCGTATAGGGATCAATAGTATTTACAAGGTAATGATCGTTATAATAAGAGAAAGCTGCATATGAGGTAATACCGAAATAGTGCCAATAATGCGTTAAGGTCAACAAGAAGCCGGTGTTGTAAAAGGCTTGATTGGCATAATCAACATCGGCCATAATTGACCGCTGCGCCACCAAAGATAGTTGGGTATACCGGCTGATATGGTAGAGGGTCTGGATGCTCATGGCAAACCCTCCCACGGATGATTTGCTAACGCCTGGCTGGGGATGATCAAAGTCAGAGATAGTATAACCGAATTTCACCGTACCGCTTAATTTGGCGGTGGGGTCCCAGGTCAACCCGGCTACAGGAGTATGAACGACGCTATCCTGTGGGGAGTTGAAGGGGTAGGTCCGGATAACGGCATTGTATTGCAAAAGGGCAGAGGTTTTGGGTAAAAATTTGTAAAAAATGGTCCCTCCGAAGGTATTATATTGATAATTATCTGGGCGGTCTATGCTTTTGGCAAAAGATAAATCATCGAACTGGTAGTTTGCCTCCACTCTCCAGCGGTCACCCATCGTGTAAGCGGCCTGAAAATAAGGGGTAGTTCGATCATAAAACCTTTGCCGGCTAATTGTGAAAGGCGGGGTCGTCATTACCGTGGGCTCTTCGGTGGCGGCCCTGAAGACGGTCCCGGTCTTTATGCTCAATTCGGAGAAATTTAAGGCCGCGTCGGCATTGACATTTTGGTCGAAGTGGCTGATTTCCCCAAAGCGGCTGAAAATAAAAGCCTCGCCCAAATAGCCCAAGGATAGCTTGCTCCGGTCGGCTACCGGCAATTCAAACCTGATCCCCGGGTTGATCGTATTGACGTAATCCGATTTTTTGTCAGTGGTAGTCTGGAAGACGTTGGTCCGGAAAAGCCCGTCATATTCCAGGTAGGGAGAAACTCGGACTGGCCCCAGACTATGGGATTGCCAGCCGCGAATCAGGGTGTCATCAGTTGCACCATAACCATAAGGTGCCAATATTCCGATAGTGGGCCCCGGATGAAAGGTAGTGGAATAATAAGGCGCGTATTCCCACCCGATATAAGGCGCGGATGGGATACCTCCGGGAATGTAACCAGGAACCAGTTCCGGCGGTTTTTCCGGCGGCTTTTCTTCCGGGACCGCTTCTTCCTTGGCCTGAGGCGGTGCAGGTTGTTCAGGTTGCGGCTCTGCGGCTCTGACCCCCTGGGAACCTAAAACAGTCAGTACTAGGAGACAGACACCCACAAATTTCCATATTCCCTCGCGGCAGTTTTCCATTCTCCCCCCCCTTCTGCTGCCTTGGCTTTTAAAAATTAGCATCTTCATCCCCCGGGTAAAGCGGGTCTAATGCTAACCGAGATTCTGGACGGGTCCGGCAGAGTGTAAGGAATAAGTCTCGGCGCTGGGAACTCCCATGTCGGCCAGGCATTCTCTAAACTTGCCCCAATTAACTCCCGCCATCATCGCATTAGCACTTTTCAGCCAGTCCTTGCCAGCCTCTTTGGTCCACTTCATCAAAACGCACTCTGAACAGATGTCCTTTAATTTGAGTTCAGTGGCGAAGCTAGGAAATACTTAAACAATCTGGACAAATCTGCCCCTTAGGCTACCGCGGCCTTAAACAAGGCTTCCAGGTTAGCTCCCGCCTCCAAGGCCTGCGCACAGGTGGCCTCGATGGTCAGGCCTGCCGTCAAACCTTTGGCATTGACCTGAGCCAGCAGTAATCCTGCGGCGATGTCTCCCCGCACTATAGCTCATACTGGAAACCCACTACCATATTTTGCAGAGCAAGGTCAATAAGCGTTTCCTTATTTTGCCCCTTATTGTCCCTTATAAGGAAGGAAACGGGGGCTGCGGCAGCCGCCGAGTTTGGCGTCCAGGTTGTGTAGCACCGTCACCATGACTATGGTTCCCAGGATCATCCAGATAGATCCAAAGAGCCATAAGATCAGGAGGACACCTATCTGTGTCTCAGTTCTTTCATGATTATATTGATCGTGCTGTTAAGGCCCAGGAGGTCTTGATTTACGGCGAAGGGGGCCTAGCGCTAACGTCCCCCTCCATCGAGCCGGAGGGCCGGGATCCCTGGCGTTGGTTGACCTCTCCCTGTGACAACCCGCCTCAGGCGCCCAAGCCGGCGGTCTGGCAATTCCTGCGGGAACAGAACGCCCCTGCCGTCTCTCGGGTGCAGGAAATGCCCGACTGGGAGGAAATCTATCATTCTTATCTTCTAAGAAGTTTCTTATGTTCTAAGAGAAATTCGCCTTTTCCCTGCGGTTCGGGCAATTCTCCCCATAAGCTAATCGTTGTTAATCTCAACATTAATTTACCAAGTCAATATTGGCACGATCTGTGCACTCGCAACAGTACAATAAGTTATGCAAATGGCTGTAAGGGCAGGTGCAATCCCAAACGACAGTGGAAATTGAGGATAAAGCCATGACCTCTAAATTACTTGGCAGGTTATTGAAGCTTCCCCCAGTTTTTATTTTTCTAGTGGCAAACACCTGCCTGTTGATGTTTGCCCCTGGGCCTGCTGCGGCCAAACAGATCTTTCAAACCCAACTAGTTGATATTTACTACCAAAACCCCATTGACCTCCGGGAAATGGAACAGCGTCTCAATTTCCTCCCGGGAAACGATTTTTCTCAGAGTTACACCTTTATCCAGGATCCGAGTCAGGCAGTGCTTTCTCCAAGACTGGCTGTCAAGATTGACGGGCTTTTGGCCAAGGTCTGCCAATTGCTGCACCGCTGCCCTAGGAGTGGTCAGCGATTACGGATTTTTCTGGTGAAAGATGGCCAGCAGGTGCAGCAGCGCCGGCTTGCCCTCCAAGCTTTCCATGGGGAACTTCCCTTCTTTGGATATGGCTCATTGGAAGGCTTTTATGAACTTCGGACACGGACCATCTTCCTATCACTGGCAGATTTACACGAGGGTATATTAGCCCACGAAATGTCCCATTTTGTCCTTTGTGAATCGTCGCCAATTCGGCCACCCGAAGACTTATCGGAGGATTGGGCTAGTTATGTGGAATCCCGGCTGAATTAGCGCGGTTATCTTCATTAATTTCTAGTGATATTGCTCCAAGGCATGGGCCAGGCTCATGGCCAGGTCCGGCGCCATTTCTTGCAGCACAAAGTACTGCTCCCAGGCCGCCCCCTGGTTGAAGGACATGAGATGGGCCAGGGATAGATAATAACGGGGCAAGGCCTGGCCGGGTTTCAAACGCACCGCATTTTGCAGCAACATTACAGCCTCTTCGGGCTGGCCCAACTCCTCCAGCAAAAGCCTTCCCCCTTCCAGGTATGCTTGAAAAAACCCAGGGTCCGACTTGATCGCCTGGTGGTAAGCCTCCAGAGCGTCCTCCGGGCGCTTTTCCCTGGCTGCAATATTGCCCAGGTACCAACAGCTCCGGGCGGTCTGCGAGGCATCAGCCTTGGCCCGCTCCAGGCACTCTTTGGCCTTGCCCAGGTCTCCTTCCTTATAAGCCAACTCTCCCAGGCTAAACCAGGCCTCACCTAGATCTGGTGATAGTTCTGCAGCCTTCTCATAATCGAGTCTTGCCGTCGCTAAATTCCCCTGCTGTTCTCGGGTCTTCCCCAGCCACAGGAAAGACAGAGAGTATCGGGGCAGTCCTTGCCCAGCCTTTCCCAGGTCTTTCTCCGCCCCGGCCCAATCACCCAGGTGGTACCTGGCAACCCCTCGTCCGTAATAGGCTTCGGGCAAACCATCCGGCTCAGTAATGGCTGCATTAAACTTTTTCTGAGCCTCTTTCCAATCCTGACGCAAACTGGAGCCGACCCCCTCCCAAAAAGCTTGAAATACCGGGGCAGAAATATGCAATGGTTCTTTAGGCCAGCTTGAATCCTCTTTCCGGGCATCATCCCCAAGGGCTGGGTGTTCCAGGTCCCGGGCCAAGTAAAACCAGCAGGCTGGACAATTTTCTTGGGCCACGGCAAAGGTATGCAGCATGCCCACCAGTTCACCCCGGCGGTTGAGAATGGGGGATCCCGGCTCTGCCTCGGGAATTGCCGGCTCCAGCCTCAGCAGCACCAAGCGGGGCGAAAATGGCAGGGCCTTAGCCAGCTGTGTTTCCCGCAACTTCATCCCGGCCTTTCCTCTGACCCCCACCCATACCGGTTCCGGGGGTTGAAACCGGGGGGCTGTCTCCACTGCAGCCGATCCTGGGCTTCCTGAATCTATCTGGAGCAACGCCGCGTCCTGAAGACTGTTCAATTGACTAATCTTGCGAATCTCGTGTAAGGTACCGTCCGCAGACTTGACGATGCCAGCGCGGCAATTGGCCAGGATCCCGGCACTGGTGAGGATGTTCCCATCTTTGCTTAGCAGGATTCCCATCCCTTGGCGTTGTGGGTTGCCCTGCCCATCCAAGCTCACCACGGAAACCAGGGCGTCCACCGGCTCTTTGGCGGTCCCCTGCGAAGCAGGCAGGGAAAGCCAAAAAAAGCTCAGGCACAGGCAAATCAAGGCGAACTTTTTTCTCATGATGATTGAGGTCACCGATTTTTATTCAGCCCAGCAAAAACTCATGAGGAAGGGAACTGCTTGAAAATGATTCTCAGGACCAGGGCTCGACCGACTCGTCTTCGAGTTCCACGTTCACTGCCCGCCGGAACAACTCCACCGCCACCACCAGACATCGACGTTTATCTCGTCTTTCCTGGATGATGCCCACGGTCCCGGCCAAAGGTCCCTCTACAATGCGCACCTTCATACCTCGTTTTAAATATGGTCCAGGATAATAAGGCCTGTCACTGTTTGTTATGGTTTTAATGGAATCTACCGTCTCCGCGGACAAGGGACTGGGGCCGGTGGTTCCGCCCAAAATCCGCACCACACTTTTAAGCTTGAGGATATCGTAATAGGTCACCTGGTCGAGGGTGGTATGGATGAAGAGATAGCCGGGAAATAGCGGCACTTCCACGAGGAGCTTGCGGTCACGCCGGCGGCTGCGAACGACGACTCTGGGGAGGAAAACCTCCAAGCCTTTTTGCTGAAGAGCCGATTCTACCTTGGCTTCATGGCGGCTGCGGGCGTGGATTACATACCAGGCCGACTCAAACGGTGGAACCCCATCGTCCATATAGCATTCCTAAAAAATGCTATTGGATAAAGCTCCGCTTTCTGAATTACATCATCATTTTAATAATATGATGTAAATTCAGTAAGTTCCAATAACGTAGCGTATATCCGTGATCAGATTTTAGCTTAACAAAAGTATAATAGATAATTTTAATACAATTTATTCTTGTCTAATTTTATATGACTGGTTTGCAAAGTGGCTCATTAAGGATTTTCCCGGGCAGCTATTTCCTCCATCCTCCAGCAAAGTCGAGCCAGGCACCTGGCCTCCCCCTGCTTCTTGGCCGGAACCTTCAAAAGATATCCTTTTGGCTCTGACGGGACCTTGCCTGCCTTAATTTCCGGGTTGAGTTCCAGCAACTCCTTGTCCGAAATCTCCAGTTCTTCGGCAAACCATCTCAAATCCGTGCCCCCCGGAACCTTAACCGGATCATAGGCCCAGGGGCTTTGATAACTTATCTGGCCCAAACCGTATTTTTCTGGATTTTTAGCAATGAGGGTTGCGGCGATCACCTGGGGCACGTAATTGCAGGTCTCCTGGGGGAGCAATCCCTTCTGGGCCATGGTCCAGAAATTTCGGATGTCGTATCGGTTGATTACTCCCTCAACCCGCTTCTCCCCGGCATTATAGCTGGCTGCCGCCAGATACCAGCAGCTGAATTGCTTATACAAATCACGCAAATATCGTGCCGCGGCCCGGGTAGATTTTTCCGGGTCCTGGCGTTCATCCATTTGATCATTCACCTTCAGCCCGTACCGTCTGGCCGTGCCCTCGATGAACTGCCAGATACCCACCGCTTCCTTAGGCGACCGGGCATAGGGGCTGAAGCAGCTTTCCACCAGAGCCAGATAGATAAGGTCTTGGGGGAGGCCGTACTCTTTGAAAATGCGGCGCATCATGGGCAGGTAGCGGCCCGACCGGGCTAAACCGGCCTGGATATTCTTGGAATTGGCGAAAGAACGTAAATAGATCTGAACATGATTGTTCAATATAATTGACAAATCATGGAACATCCCTGCGGGCACGCCCACCAACATGCCGTTCTGCTCCAGGAATGCGTGAATTTCTTTGGCCAGTTGCTGGTCCGGAGCCTGCTCCCCTGCGCCGGGGCAGACAAATTCCTGAGGTACCAATCCCCTGGACAGTTCTTTCTTGGCCAGGATGGGGAGATTTTCGCTTTCAGGGGTGGTGGCGCAGGCAGGGAAAAACAGCACCAACCCTAGAAGCGCCATGGGGAGAGCGCTCTTAGGATACTTCATGGCGAACCCTGGGCATCACTCTATTGCAATAACCCTTGCTCCACCAGGGAGTCAATGAACTCCTGGCAATCGCGGGCTGCTCTTCGGGAGGCACATCGTATTCTTCCCCCAGCTCAGTGGCAATCTGGTCAAGGGTATGTTGCCCATCGCAGCGCTCCCAGATGAACGTGCCCACCAAATTTAAATTATAAAAGGAGCTGTTCCGAAAATTAACCACAATGGCCTCATCGCTCAACACCCGATGGGCCGTATCCCTGGTTTTTTAGGGGAAACTTTTCCATGGCAGTAATCCAGGCGATTTTTCGATAAGGTTCAGGAAATTTGCGCTTCCCCTAGGTAAGGGGGAAAATAATCTATCTAAAATTGCAACTACTTGAGTGCCAGGCGCAACTTTCCCCGCCCCAGGCGCTTGTAGGCCGCTAAAATCGTAATCAAACTGGGCACGCAGGCGCTGGGCAGGCAAAAAGCCAGCCCCAGTCCATGAACCTGGTATACCGGTGATCTCATCATGCACCGGAGCCTCCAAATGATACACACTTAGATATAGACACTCCACCACTCTTTCCGCCAGAACTCGGATTTTTTGAAATTCCGGTAGTGGATCAGTTTGAAAGGGGACTTAGAAAATGAATCTTAAGGGCTGTCGACTCCTCCTTTTCCTCCAGGGAAATTGGTGGTAGCCACGGTCGGGGACACTGGGGGCGCTGGAGCGCTGTAGCTATAGGTTGTGGCATCAAAACAAACGTCAGTTAATGACGCTTTCACATTAGCTAAGTTTGCCCCCCGGGACATAAGATCGTCGGCCACCGAAACCAGATCTACCCCTGGCAGAGTGCCAACAACACAGACCCCAGGAATCTGGGTAATCCCGGATTGGACTAAACCTTGGGCCAGGGCCATGATGGCGGCACTCACCGGCTGCGGGGTCGAGGGCATCTGATTGGGAAGGATCACGGACATGGTCCCCGGCGGAAGACAAACCTCTTCTTCCTCCTCTGGCTCTCCCGGAGCAACAGGGCGAACGATGTACTTGCCAGTCTTCAAGTTCACGGCTTTAATGCAGACCACGTTTTTCAAGGCATAAACGACGGTGAAATTACTTCCCGTAACCGCGATAAACTCCGTGCCTCGGACTCCCATAACGGCGGTGGTGGTCTTAATGTTAAAGGTCCCTTTTGATTCCGGAGTGGTCACCACCTTTATTACCCCTCGAATGAGGTCGATGGTGGCGTTCCGCTCAAATCTTGAGGGGTCAAACATATAATCCTCGATGGTCACCCTGCTCTGGGGAGCGATGATTATGGTGGATTTATCCCGGAACAGGATCTGGGCCCGAGAAAGCTCAAAGGTATTAACTATATTCTTCACTTCCACCGGTGCCTTCACTTCCGCCGGGGTGGGAGGGCTAGTCTCGCCTTTCTGATAATCCACCCTGTGTAAAATCTCGGTGAAGTTACCGACTTCTTCGGCGCTAGCCCAAAGGGGAAGAAATATGACCAAAGACATTATGACTAACAAGGTAAATCTAATATGCTTACGCTGGACCATTGCAACCCCTCCTCAGACCGATTGAAAATGCTTTTTTACGTTAATGTGTTCAGGTATATTCTGTCTGCTCACCAGATTTTTTATATCTATATAAATGGGTTACAAAATGGTTACAAGCCGCATCTGGAGAACGGAGGTAACTATTGGAAAACAGAGATTATTTTTTTATGAACTTGGGAGATGGAATGAATAGTGGAAAATTTATGGTTAGCTGACCTCCTGGCCTGATTTTTCATCTTAGCAAAATCTTCCACGACCTTCGGTTTCCTTTCCGAGCAGGATAAAGAAGAAAAAAAGAAGCTGATTTACCCTAGTGTTAAGCTAAGAAAAGACAAAAAAAAGCCGTCTTTCCCCCTTCCTTGGGATAATCCGGCCCCTCATCCTGATGGGTGTCTACCTAATTTTCCCAGTCTTGCGACTTAGTTAGACATGATTTGCGGTTTTTAATAATTCCTTATTTCTTTAAAAAATCATTTACTTTTGTTTAGATTCAGTTATAATTAGTTAATCAATTGCCCCTCCAATTTTCTCTTTTATAAATTTTTTTAAGAAAAGTCAAGAAAAATCTGATGACTTTTTCTGATCGGAAGGGCAAAATTGCGGCCCATATGCCCAGGACGAGACACTGATTCCTCTCTGAGCTCAGGGGCGGCTCCAGCGATGGAGGCAGGTGTGGCTGATCATGTCTGGAACTTGGAGGCCAGCCGTTATCTGAATATGGACCTACTTAAAGAGCACAGGAAACTGCTGCTGAGCCTGGCTGCGTGAGGGCGCCGCTCCGGGCCGCCTCTGACGAGCAATTTATGGCCCATTCTCGGCGGCCCTTCGCGGCTCCATCCTTCAACCGGGAGAACTAAAAAAACGTATGCCTAAACCAATTTGCAGAACTTGACATACACAACTCCGGATGGATAACATTGACCAGGGGGGGAGGAGTCCCGTCCCTGGGTTTTGGGTTTCTGGGGCCGGAAATTTATACGGCTGGTAAAATTTTTTGTCCCATCCTTTTCGGTGAGTAGGTTGGGAGGGAAACAGGCGCAGATTAAGACTCTCAGCGAAATCTCGGTCTCTCAACCACGCGGGTTTGCAGGGCTTATTTTGCAGGGGTCATGCTTTGGGAGCAGGAAGTCGGCGGTTCGAATCCGCCCGTCCCGACCAGGATTTGATTGAAATTACAAGAGGTTGGCAATCGAAGGATTGTCAGCCTTTCCCCGTTTTGGGGTTTTAGTGTCCATTTGGTGTCCATTGCCGATCTTGTTCAGCACCGCCACGGCGTCTTGAAGGTGCGCCTGAGACATATGGGAATAGCGCATGGTCATTTTAATGTCCGCATGGCCCAGGAGTTCCTGTACCGCCTTCAAGCTGACCCCGTTCATCACCAGTTGAGGCACCCGACGAGAAAGTGGCTCTTGCTGCCTTGCTGGCCATTATTTCGCCCGGCCATCTCGCGGAAACCCAGTCATGCCTTCTGTACTCCATGAAGGACATGATGAAAGTGCTGAAGACTGCAAAGGCTCTCGAGTTTCGGGGAATAGAAGGGGAGCTGCCTTCTCAAACACCCACGTAGCCCGAACAGCAAGCCCGGTTTGCCGGGAGGGGACGGTGTAGGAACGGTGTTGGGCCATCCCCCGTTTCCCCGGACGGTTGCAACCCCGCGTCACTGGTGCGGGCAAAGCACGGTTGATCTGAGGCAGTGGATGCGGGCATCAGATAGTGAAACGAACACATTGTTTCTCGGAAACCGGCAGTGAGAGAAAAGGAGTCAAAGAAATGTTTGATGCATTCAAGGTCAAGGCCGAGGCGGTGAGCGCCGAGGTGCATCGCTTTCCGACAAAGGCCGCAGCACTCGATTTCATCCTCGGCTTCCTCAAGCAGGAAGGTGTTGCCGACGCCCCGCAATGCTATGCGCTTTGGGCTGACGGCCCCTTTCTCCAAGATTTGGATAAGGGGAAACTCTCTAAAGAGGTGCCGGGCCTAAGGTTCGACGTCACCCGCGAGCTTGCGGCCCAAGCCAGGATCGGCATTAGTCAGATGGATTGGGGCCTGGCAAACACCGGCACCTTGGTGCAGGACTCAACCGAGGTGGAACAACGCCTCGTGTCCACACTGTCAACCATCCATATCGCCCTGATCGCCACGGATCGCATCCTGGCGGACCTGCCGACAGTTCTGACGAAGGTAAACCCCGAACGGAGCGGCTACATCGCCATGATAACCGGGCCGAGTCGAACTTCTGATATCGAGCGCGTGTTGACCATAGGCGTTCACGGACCGGTGAGATTGATCATCGCTGCCGTGGACGAGTTAGGAGGATAGACTAATGGCTATCAGCAGGAAGTTTCGAAAGAAAATTAACAAGGCGCTGCACTCGAAGACTCTGACGGGGGCTCTTGGCAGGTTTTCCGAAGCATATAGGGTGAGCCGCGCTCAGGCATACGAAGGGATAGATTTCGAAGCTCTGAGGGGAAAGATAGCCGAGATCAAATCATCTGCGGCTTCACACTTCGATGACTTGGCCGAGCAATTTAAACAAAAGGCCGAAGCTAAAGGGGCCAAGGTGTTTCGAACCAGCAGCCCCGAAGAGGTTAAGAAATACATCCTGAATCTTGCCCGGGAAAAAGGTGTCAAAAGAATCGTCAAATCAAAGTCCATGGCATCGGAGGAGATCCATCTCAACCCCTACCTCAAAAAGGCCGGCATTGCCGTAAAGGAGACGGACCTGGGGGAGTGGATAATCCAGTTGGCGGGGCAGACGCCCTCCCACATGGTCTTGCCCGCCATTCACTTGACCAGGCAGGAAGTAGCTGAGATCTTCAGCAAGGAGGTGAACGAACGGCTGAGTTCCGATATTCCCCGCTTGGTCAAGGTTGCCCGGGAGCAGTTGCGCGAAAAATTTCTGGCCGCCGACATGGGCATCTCCGGCGCAAACATTGCGGTAGCGGAGACCGGCAGCTTAGTTCTGGTTACCAATGAAGGCAATGCACGCCTGGTCACCACGCTTCCTCCGATACATGTGGCTATTGTCGGTTTGGAAAAGCTTGTCGCCTCGTTCGAGGACATCGGCCCTATACTGACGGCGCTCCCCAAGAGCGCGACAGCACAGTTGCTGACGAGCTACGTCTCCATCATTACCGGACCGGTGCCCACAACCGAAGGGGAGCAGAAGGAACTGCACATAATCCTGATGGACAACCGAAGGACAGAGATGTCAGGGGACCCGAAGTTCAAGCAGGCCCTTCAGTGCATCCGTTGCGGGTCATGCCTCAACGTCTGTCCCGTCTTCCGCCTCGTCGGAGGTCACGTCTTCGGGAAAGTTTACACGGGCGGGATAGGGACGATCCTCACCGCCTGGTTCGACGAGCTGAAAAAGTCCGAAGAGATCCAGGGCCTCTGCATCCAATGCGGCAACTGCAAGCAGGTCTGCCCCGGTAAAATTGACATTCCCGAACTCATTATGGAAATCCGGCGCCGCCTGACAATTCAGGAAGGCCAGCCTTTGATCACAAAAGCCATCTTTGCAGTCGCCAACAACCGCAGGCTTTTTCATTCCATTCTGCGCACCGCATCCATGACGCAGGCGCCTTTCGCAAAAGACGGGTTTATACGGCACCTGCCGATGTTCCTCTCCAAACTTACCGATTTCCGCAGCCTGCCGGCCATTGCCGACGTACCATTCAGGGACAGGATCAGGGAAATCGAGCAGCCCAAATCCCAGGAGAAGGTCGCATTCTATGCCGGGTGCCTCATAGATTTTGCTTATCCCGGCATGGGCGAGGCGCTGGTGAAGGTTTTCAACAAAGCGGGCATAGAGATCGTTTTCCCCGATGCGCAGACTTGCTGCGGGGCCCCGGCGCGATACAGCGGAGCCTACGAGGTGGCTGCGCAAAATGCGGCCGATAACATCAAGGCACTCGAGGAGGCGGAGACTGAATACGTCGTATCTGCCTGTCCTACTTGCACGGCTGCCCTGAAATATGAGTTCCTGAGCACCTTTGAAAGCCTTGGACAGGTTCAATGGGTGGAAAAGGCAAAGGAACTGTCAGCAAAGACGATGGATTTCTCGTCGTTCGTCAAAAAGCTCGTGGACGAGGGGCGCCTGGCGTTCAAAGAAGCCCGGCAGATCACAAAGCTGACCTACCATGACTCCTGCCATCTCAAAAGGACCCTGAATGTTTTCGAGGAGCCGCGCGAGCTTCTGAAAAGGTGTGGCCATGAAATCGTGGAAATGTTCGAATCGGACATCTGCTGTGGAATGGGCGGCTCCTACTCGCTCAAGCTGCCGGAAATTTCGGCCCCGATTCTGGAACGAAAGCTGAAAAACATCAGGGAGACCGGGACCTCTCTTGTGGCAATGGACTGCCCTGGCTGTGTCATGCAGATCAAGGGCGGCTTTGACAAGGAGGGTGGACCGATCAACGTGCGGCACACTGTCGAGCTTCTGAGTGAAATGCTAAAATAGCGGATCCATGGTCTTTACAATGGGAGACCCCTTTTCCTAAATAAAGGAGGTGAGTGCGATGATTGAAATTAGGATTCATGATCGAGGCGGACAGGGGAATGTGGCGGCGGCGGAGCTGTTGGCCAACGCCGCCTTCAGGGACGGCAAATTTGCCCAAGCCTTTCCCTCATTCGGAGCGGAGCGGATCCGGGCGCCGGTTCAGGCTTTAATGTCCTTGGATGAGGCAAAAAGATCCACCACCAGGGATCCAGATAACCCAAAGAACCATAGAAGAAATTAAGGAGCAACATTGTGGGTATCAATTCCGCATATAAACTTATATTTTTTCTTCCCGGCTATAGCCCGGAACTGAACCCTGATGAATTGCTCAACCAGGATGTGAAGAACAATACCATCAGAAAAAATAGACCCAGCCATCAAGACGAATTGAATTAGCAGCTTCAACAGGAGTTCCCGGTGAAATATATCGATTCAGCAGATATTAAGGGCAAGACCGTCTATATCCGGGTGGATTTCAACGTCCCCGTCGACCAGAACCTGAATATCACCGATGACACCCGCATCCGGGCAGTGCTTCCCACCATTAACCACTGTCTGGAAGCGGATGCCAAGGTGATACTGGCCTCTCACATGGGGCGCCCCAAGGGGGCGCGGGTGGAGGCGTTTTCCCTGGCCCCGGTGGCCCGGCGCCTGGCCTACCGCCTCCGCAAGAAGGTGGTCCTGGCCCCCGATTGCGTCGGCCCCGAGGTGGAAAAGTTGAAGGCGGAGATGAAGCCCGGGGATGTCCTTATCCTGGAAAATCTGCGATTCCATCCGGAGGAGGAAAAGAACGACGAGCACTTCGCCCAGGAAATGATGCACGGCGTGGACGTTTACGTGGACGACGCTTTTGCCGTGGCGCATCGGGCCCACGCCTCGGTGGAGGCGGTGACCAGGTTCGCCCCCGTCTGCGTGGCCGGCTTCCTGCTGCGCGATGAGGTCTTCTATTTCCATAAGGCCATGGGGGACCCGGCCCGGCCCCTGGCCGCCCTCATCGGCGGCGCCAAGATTTCCAGCAAACTGACGGCCCTGAAAAATATGCTGAAGAAGGTCGACAAGCTGATTGTCGGCGGCGCTATGGCCAACACCTTCCTCAAGGCCAAGGGTTACGAGGTGGGCCAATCCCTGGTGGAGGACCCTCTCCTGGAGGATGCCCGGGACATCATGGCCGCGGCTCTGGAAAAGCAGGTGAAATTTTATCTGCCGGTAGACTGCGTGGTGGCGGACAAACTGGCCAAGTCCGCCGAAACCAAGATCACCCCGGTGCGGGAGATCCCCCCGAATTGGCTCATCGCGGATATTGGCCCGGCCACCGTGACTCTGTTCGGGGAGGCCCTGCAAAACGTCAAGACTATCATCTGGAATGGACCCATGGGAGCCTTCGAATATGACGCGTTCAGCCGGGGCACCATGGGCATGGTGCAGAAAGTGGCCGATTCCTATGCCTTGACCATTGTGGGCGGCGGCGACACCGATGTGGCCCTGCACAAGGCCGGGGAATACCAGAAGTTTTCCTACGTCTCCACCGGCGGCGGCGCCTTCATCGAACTCCTGGAAGGCAAGAAGCTGCCGGGCATTCAGGCCCTGGAACGGTGGGCCGAGGCACACCCCGATGTCTAAACGCCGTTGCCTCATCGCCGCCAACTGGAAGATGCACAAGACCCTGAACGAGGCCCGAACCCTGGCCCGGGAAGTGCACCGGGGGCTGACCTGGGGGCTTAAGACGGAAGTGGCCCTGGCCCCGCCCTTCACCTCCCTGGCCGCCGTGGCCGAAGGGTTAGCCGACTCCGATATCCGCCTCGCCGCCCAGGACACCCTCTGGGAGCGGCAAGGCGCCTACACCTGGGCTATCTCCCCGTTGATTAAAAATGTTCAGGGTTATCTGCGTAAACGAAACATGTGTGGTGCGCCGCCGCCTGTTATGAGAACAGTTAAATGACCTGAGTAATATACCAGGGAAACTTATACCCGAAGGCCGCAAGACCCGTCCGAACCTGAAGATCGGCATCTGCGGCGAACACGGCGGCCAGCCCCGGGCCATTGATTTTTGCCACCGCATCGGCCTGAACTCCGTCTCCTTATCGCCCCTGCGCATCCCCATCGCCCGCATGGCCGCAGCCCACGCCGCCATCAAGGACGAAAGGGGCGGGGCGATCAGGTCCAAGGCGCTGTAGGCGCGGTAAGAAAGAAATTTGGAGAGGCAGGGATTTCATCCCTGCCCTCCCCAACCCCACCCAACTCGTATGAGGTAAACGGCATTATAATCCGTTCATTTCGTATTTTTCTCCCGCCAGTGCCGTGAGTTCCTGCTTAGTCACCGTAGTCCTGGCAAATGGGGATGCGCTGCTCCCGGACGATTCGGGCGTTTTCTATGATAAGGTTCTGGTGCGTCCCTCGTCTGAGCCAGCGTTGCCGTCCGCCACCTGCTCCTGTGGTGCGCCAGCACCCCGCCGCGGCGCCGTGAGGGTCCCCACCGGCTCAGTCCGCCTGGATCGCCAAGGCCAGCAAAGGGGCCAAGGCCGACCTCTGGGACGGCCTCTCCTGCGATTAAACACGACGTAGGGGGGCGTCAAAACGATCGATAACATCATGGACAGGAAGTAAGTAAGGGTCGGATGGCATCGGGGCTTTTCAGGACCGTGGGCGGCGCCTGCAGATGCAGACAAAGCAAATCTCCCAATTCACCTCAGCATCAGCTGTCTTCGGCTTTAGGCCCCCCGCCAGGACGCCGGGTCTGCCGCTACTGACGGGGTGTCAAGTACCCCAGCCCCGCGCTTGTAGGGTTGGCGGGATCCGAACCCAAAATTCCGGAATTGGGACTCCGCCCCCTGGTCAAAATCATCGCTACAGAGTTTTTTTTGACTTAGCTTTGATTAAGCGCGTCGGCATAAATCTCCACTGCATGTTTCACGGCCACTCGCATCCCGGCCTGGGACAGCATATCGGTAATTTGCAGCATGCACGCCGGGCAACCGGTGGCCACCACCCGGCAGTGGGACTCGGCGATGTTATCCCGTTTGCGGCTGCCAATGGCTACTGAGGTCTCATAGTGCAGGAGATTGAAGCTACCCCCATTACCGCAGCACCAATCGGACTCGGCCATCTCCTTCAGGACATACGCCGGGTTGGCCTGGAGGAGGGCCCGCGGCTGGGCCGCCACCCCCAGGGATTTTTTCAGGTGGCAGGGATCATGATAAGTAACGGCAATCCTGCCGTTTTCTGTGCCTGAAGCCGCGGCAGCAACCCCCAGCTTATCCACCAGGAACTGGCTGATATCCAGGGTCCGGGCGCCTAGGTCAATTATCTGCTTCTGTTCCTCCGGGTCGGCATCCTGCATCATCAACGGCCAAAGCTTTTTGATGGTAGAGGTACAGGAGGCGCAAGCCGTGATCAAATAGTCATAGGGTGCGGCTGGATCTGTCAGAAGTTTCAGATTGAGGCGCACCAACTCCTGGAAAGTTTGAATATCGCCGCTGGCTAGGGCGGGAATGCCGCAGCAGCCCTGGCCGGCGGGGATATAGATGCCCACCCCGTGGTGGTCCAAGGTCTTGAGCACCGCGTCCGCCACCTGGGGAAAGATTTTATCGATGAGACAACCCACAAAGAAGGCCACCTTGAGCCCTGAAGCGCCGGGGGCGGTGTTTCGCTGGGGCACCTGCCGGTGCCAGGGCACGGCCGCCAGGGGTTTAAAGTGGCGGTTTTTTAGGAGTGGCGAGATGAAGCGGGCGCACGAGGAGCCCAGCAAGTCGTCCACCGGCTTGATGAAAATTCCCTGGAACTTGGCGCCCCAGGCCAGGAGGCGATTGAACCAATCCGGCTTGCGCAACAGCCCCCGGAAAATGGCCTTCTTCACCGGGGACAACCCCAGGTAGCCGGCCAGGATAGCCCGGGCCTTGATAAAGATATCCAGAGCTTTCACGCCGCTGGGGCAGTTGGCGGCGCAGGAGCCGCACAAAAGGCAGCGGGTCAGATGCTCCTGCACCCCTTGGGGGTTTTGGAGGATTTCCTCGGCCAGGCCATCCAGGAGAGCCAGCTTGCCCCGGGCCACGTCGGCCTCCCGTCCGGTCTCGGCAAACAGCGGACACACCGCCTGGCACAAGCCGCAACGCATGCAGGTTACCAACTGGTCTTCCAAATCCTTCATAAGACGGACCAGCTCTTTGATGTTGGACATAATTTCTCCTCAGTGAGCAGTGAGCAGCGAGCAGGGAAAAAAGCTTTTTGTTCCTATTTTTTATTTATTTCTGCAATTCCAGAACAAGCTCAGGAGCAGTCTCAAATAAGATTGTTTTTTCGTAAACATCCGATTCGAGCTTTTCACAGCCATTCCTAATCCCACTACTTCCCACTTCTCACTGCTTACTGCTCACTGCTCACTGCTCACTTCTCCAATGCCTTTCCCAGGATTGAGGATATTCTTGGGGTCCAGGGCCGCCTTGAGGCGTTTGGAGTAAAGGATCGTGCCCCGCCCCACCTCTTTTTCCATAAAGCGGGCCTTGGCGAGCCCGATGCCATGTTCGCCTGAGAGCGTCCCCCCCAACCCTAAGGCCGCCTCGAAGATGGCGTCCACCGCCGCCTCTACCCGGTGCCACTCGGCCTCATTTCTGCGGTCCGTCAGGATGGTGGGGTGGAGATTGCCGTCCCCGGCGTGGCCGAAGGTGCCGATGGGCAGAGCAAAGCGCCGGCTGATCTCCTCAATGGCTCGAACCATGGCGGGAATTTTGCTCCGGGGCACAGTGGCATCCTCCAGGATCACGGTGGGTTTCAGCTGGGCCAGGGCCGATAGCGCCGCCCGCCGGGCGCTCCAGACCCGGTCCCGCTCTGCCGCGTCCCGAGCGGCGTACACTTCTGTAGCCCCGTGCTGTTGACAGATGGACTCCACCTTCTCGGCTTCTTCGGCCACTACCGCGGGATGACCGTCCACTTCGATGAGCAACAGGGCCGCAGCCGTAACCGGCAGCCCCGCCTGGCTGTAGTCCTCCACCGTCCGGATGGTGAAGTTGTCCAAAAATTCCAGGGTGGCCGGCACAATGCGGTTGGCAATGATGGCGGCCACGGTTTCCGAGGCCTGGGAAACATTCGCAAAGGTGGCCAGCATGGCCTTCCGGGCTTCCGGCAGGGGAATGAGCTTTAGGATGATTTCCGAAATGACTCCCAGCGTGCCCTCCGAACCCACCAACAGGCCGGTGAGATTGTAGCCGGTGACGCATTTGACGGTGCGGGAGCCGGTTTTTACCAATTCCCCGGCGGCGGAGAAGAAATTGAGGCCCATGACGTAATCCAGGGTGACCCCGTACTTGAGGCCCCGAAGCCCCCCGGCATTTTCCGCCACGTTGCCGCCCAGGGTGGAAACCGTCATGCTCCCCGGGTCAGGGGGATAAAACAGCCCTTTGGCCTCCACCGCCTGGGCCAGCTTGGCGGTGATGACCCCGGGCTGCACCACGGCGTACAGGTCTTCTTCGTTAATCTCCACAATCTGGTTGAGGGCATTGGTGAGCACCACCACCCCGCCGGGGTGGGGGATGGTGCCGCCGCTCAGGTTCGTCCCGGCGCCCCGCACGGTCAAAGGCAAGCCATTCGAATCGCATAACCGCACCACCTGGCCCAACCGCTCGGTGGTCGTGGGCCTGGCCACCAGGGCCGGCAATACCGGGGGCAACACCGCGGCGTCATAGGCATAAGTAAGGCGGTCGGTTTCCTGGAGAAAGACCTGCTCCTTTCCCAGGAGCCGCTGGAATTCTTTTACCAGGCTGTCACTGACCATAATGGTCTCCTTCCGGGAGTTCGAAGCTCTTAATTGGTAAACGATATTCGCCCGCGGCGCTCTGGTCGTTGGGGATGTCCTTTATAACTTCTTAATTATAAACTATTTTCTGGCCAGGCGCTCTTCTTTTGCGCCTGAGGCAAAATAATCTTTGGGAGATGGGCCAGGGCTGGCGAATTGTTTTCATCTGGCATTTTTTCCTCAATAAATGGTAATTTTTCGGCTTTTCTTTGGTTAAATTAGGACACCTGGCTTACCTCCCTATTACGCCCGAGAATAACTCGCCATCTCTGAATCTTCGGGAGGACACTGAACATCATGTCAGGACCCGACAGGTTCCAAAGCTTATCCTTAAATCTACCAGTAGTGGAACTTTCATTTGAAAAAAGGCTCTGAAATGATTTAAGTTTATAGATGATTTCGCTAGAGCAAGCTAAACTCGCGGTGCACCGCGGCAACAAGTTTGCCGCATAATTTCGGATTGGATTTGAGAGTATCCCTGTGCCTTGTCTTTGTAACCTCTTTCGTTCAACCTGCCCCCGGTGCCACCGCCCCCGACGAGCAAATTTTAGGCTCAAGAACATAAATTTTGGGGAATCTTTCCTGGGCAAAGAGGTCCCTAAAAACCATTTTATCCGTCTTTTAAAAAAGGTGCGGTTTGAAGGCTGAAATAGACTTGAACAAGGTACGGAAATACACCATTCGGGAAAGCGCCAAAGCCAAGCACGTCCGTCTGAAGATGTCGGCGCGAGAGGGTTTGGTAGTTGTGGTCCCGAAGGGATTTGACCGTAAGCGCATTCCCGGTCTTCTTGAACGCACGAAACTTTGGCTGGAAAAAGCCGAGGAAAAGACCAACTGGGAGCGCAATTTTTTCCAAGCTGAGCCTCCGGACAAAGCTCCAGAGCGAGTCACCTTGCGAGCTATTGGAGAAGAATGGTCGGTGGATTACCAGCTTACCGAGGCCCCCCGGCTTGAAGCGGTGGATCGCAAGGGAAACCGACTCCTGATTTATGGCGACACTGATAATGTCCAGGCATGGAAAGACTTACTGAAGAAATGGCTGCATCGTAAGGCTCTTAAACACCTGGTTCCGTGGTTAAAGCAGCTTGCCGATGAAAAAGGCTTCAAAATTAACCGGGTGCTGGTAAGGGCCCAGAAAACCAGATGGGCCAGTTGTTCACGTCATGGGACGATCAGCATCAATCAGAAGCTTCTATTCATTCCTCATGATCTGGTGCGCTACGTCTTTGTCCATGAATTATGCCATACCATCCATATGAATCATTCTGCAAAATTCTGGGCCCTCCTGGGCGAGCTGCTGCCCGACTATAAGGAAAAAAACCATAACTTGCGCCAGGTCTGGGGGCTGGTGCCCGCATGGTGGCCGTGGCCATAATTATCTTTCTGTTTGTGGTGCTGCTGCGCCCGCAAAAGTTCTAACCGGAGAATCCGTTATGAATGTGAGCGGTTGGCCCCAACTCTACAGCATCATCCTGCTGGCCCTTACCAAGCCCCTGGGTCTATACCTGGTGCGGGTGCTGGATGCCCACAGCAAGACACTTCTCGATCCGGTCCTGAAGCCGGTGGAAATCCTGATTTATCGCCTGGCAGGGATCGATCCGGCCAAAGAACAGGATTGGAAAGGCTATGCCGGTTCCGTGCTAATTTTTAGCCTGGTCACCATGCTGGTGACTTACATCATCTTGCGGTTTCAAGGGGTGCTGCCCCTCAATCCTCAGGGCTTCGGGGGGGTGGCCGGCGATCTCTCGTTCAATACGGCTGCCAGTTTCACCACCAACACCGACTGGCAAAATTACGGCGGCGAAAGCACTATGTCATATCTGTCGCAGATGGTGGCCCTGGCCTCGCAAAACTTTTTCTCGGGTGCCGTGGGTATCGCGGTAGCCGCCGCCCTGGTGCGAGGCATCGCCCGGGATAAGGCGGCTTCCCTGGGCAACTTCTGGACCGACCTGACTCGAACCTGCCTTTACCTACTGTTGCCCATCTGCCTGGTTTCCGCGGTTTTTCTGGTGTCCCAGGGAATGATTCAGAATTTTAAGGCCTATGATACCGTCAAGGTGGTGGAACCATTCACCACCCGGGTCGCCAAAAAGGACGCCGCCGGCAACGAGGTCAAGGATATTTATGGTAACACTGTGTTGGAAGAAGTCAAAGTGGAGGCCCAGACGATTCCCCAGGGCCCGGTGGCTTCCCGAGTGGCCATTAAGATGTTGGGTACCAACGGCGGCGGCTTTTTCAGCGCCAACGCCGCCCATCCCTTCGAGAATCCTACCCCGCTATCGAACTTCATCGAAGGTCTCTTAATGTTCCTGATTCCCAGCGGCCTCACTTATTACCTAGGCCGCATGGTAAGGAACCAGAAACACGGCTGGTCAGTGTGGGCCGCCATGTTTCTCTTGTTTCTATTAGGGGTGCTAGTCTGCTGGGGGGCGGAAACTTATGGTAATCCACACCTGACAGCCTTGGGGGTCAACGGCAATAT
>Ga0326727_10002984_pt1 | contig 55638 bp, 37 predicted proteins | sample MB2enrmetagenome_FD_207643 | JGI IMG/M metagenome (GOLD analysis project Ga0326727, IMG submission 207643) | Lab enriched peat soil microbial communities from McLean, Ithaca, NY, United States - MB29MY | ecosystem: Environmental > Terrestrial > Soil > Wetlands > Peat | place: USA: New York...
TCGCTACATCAAAGAATGGCGCGGCATTGCCACACGATATGCAAAATGTGCCGCCTCATTTCTGGCGGCTGTGCATATCCGCTGTCTCATGCTATGGGTTAACGTCTCGTGACGACACTGCCTAGGGCGAAACCAGTTATTCTTCGATATACTAAAAATATCCGGCTACGTCTTTAGCGTTTCTCCGTACGATGTCAAAAACCGTCAACTCCGACGCACGGCCCTCCGAACGCACTCCAGTCCGGAGAAGTACCTGGAATCTAGCCGGTTACGTCTATTTCACTTTCATTTGCTACGTGTCGATCGGCCTGCCGTTGGCGGTGCTGCCGCCCTTTGTGCACCTGAAGATGGGCTACAGCGCGGTGCTGGCCGGGTTGGCGATCAGCGTGCAATATGTGGCTACGCTGGCCAGCCGTCCCTGGGCCGGGCGGATCAGCGACCACATGGGAGCGAAAGTTTCGGTGTTGTGGGGCATGGCCTGCTGCTCGGCTAGCGGCGCGTTGCTGGTGGCCGCGGCGATGCTGCATGGAATTCCCTGGTTGAGCTTCGCGGTTCTGTTTTTGAGCCGGCTAACGCTGGGCGTGGGCGAAAGCCTGGGCTCGACGGGATCGACGCTGTGGGGCATCACCGCCGCTGGCCCGGAGTACACGGCCCGCGTCATCGGACTGAACGGAATCAGTACTTACGGCGGCATGGCCATCGCCGCGCCGCTCGGCGTGGTGCTGGAACAGCGTTGGGGGCTGCCGTCGATCGGCTTTTTGACGATCTTCATCGGCGCGGCCAGCTTTTTCATGGCCTTGCGCAAAGCGCCCGTAACGGTGAAGCCGGGCGAGCAGATGCCTTTTGCCAGTGTGGCCTGGCGGGTGGCGCCGCACGGCATGGGACTGGCGCTGGGCGGCGTCAGCTATAGCGTGCTGGCCACCTTCGTCACGCTGTTCTACGCGCACCTGCACTGGAAGGGCGCGGCGCTCTGCCTGACGGCCTACGGCCTGGGCTACGTAGCGGTGCGCATCTTCTTCATTCACACCATCGACCGCTTCGGCGGCTTCCCGGTGGCGATGGTTTCGTTGGCCGTGAACAGTGTGGGAGTGCTTCTGTTGTGGCAGGCCGTGAATCCATGGATGGCGGCTTCTGGCGCGGCCATCTGCGGGCTAGGGTTCTCGCTCACCTTTCCCGCCATTGGCGTGGAGGCGGTCAAGCGCGTGCCCGAGGCCAATCGCGGCACCGCGCTTGGCGTTTATACCGCCTTCTCCGACGTCTCGTTTTTTCTGGTCGGTCCCACGGCCGGCACGGTGATCAGCCTGTTCGGCTACGCCAGCGCCTTTCTCTTCGCGCTCATCAGCGTGCTCACCGCGCTGAGCATCGTGATTGTGCTGCGCCAGCAGGATTTGCGGCAGAGGAATTAGCGCCGCGGCTCTGTGGCGCCGCAACTTTGTTCTAAAGTCCGCCAAAAAACCGCCGATGATGTGTTATATCGGAGCATAATGCAAGCTCTAGAGACTTGCGCCGGTCTTCACGTACGGCGCAAGTCTCACTTTTCTCGGAGGAGGGAACAGATGGGAACCGTTTCGTTTTTCAGTTCCGACGGGGTGTCCAACTCGACGCTTTACTCCACGCTCGTTACGCAACAAACCGCGCAGGCCGCGCAAGCCACCGCGGAACAGGATCAGGTCAAGCTTTCCGCCGCGGCGCAGGCCCAGATGCTTTATAAGCAGGGCGAGAGCGTCAACGCCATCGCGCAGGTGCTGGGCACAACGGCCAAAACCATCGACGAATATCTGGGCATCACCGAAGAAAAAGCGCTGCAGCAAATCATCGCGGAGACCGCGGCGATCAAGGCCTGAAGCGTGTGAATTTATGCCGTGGTTCCGCGCTGGCGGCGTGAATCCGGTTGCGGCAGGCGAGAGCATGGGCTAGCATAGCGGCAAGATACTAAGACCGGCTATTGCCCAGGAACTCAGGCCCAATGCAGACCCAGCGGAATAGGTTTTTGTTTATTTATCTTTTGTGCGCTTCAACGATCGGATTATTCGGTTGTACGAAATCTACAACCACCAGCCAACAAACCGGCGTCACGAAATATACGTTGACGATTTCCGCGCTGTCCAACGGTCAGATCGGCGGAGCCAGCTCGGGCGGCACGTATGCCCTGGGTAGCCAGGTAGCGCTGACCGCAACGCCCAACAACGGCTATTCGATGGGCTCATGGACCGGCGACGCGGCCGCGTGCGGCTCGCAAACCAGTTGCACGCTGACAATCGCGGGCAATGTCACCGTAGGCGCAACCTTTACCGCCAACCAGTACACACTTACGATCACCGCGCCCAGCAACGGCGTCATCACCGGCGCCAGCTCGGGGACATCGTATGCCTACGGCACCTCGGTTACCCTTGGCTCGTATGGTATCGGCGCCTACGGTTTGTCTGCCTGGACAGGCGATGCCTCCAGTTGCGGAAGCGCGGCCAGTTGCACATTCACCATCAATGGCAACAAAACGGTCAGCGCGGCATTTGCCACGGCGCCGGTTGGTTTTGGCGCCGGAACGACCGGCGGCGCGGGCGGCGAAACGGTCACCGTGACCACACTGGCCGGGTTGAAGGCCGCGCTGTGCGCAACCAGTTCCGGCGGCGTTTGCACGGATACGGCGGCGCGCATCATTCAGCTGGCAGGGGTGATCGATTTTACCGGCAGTGAAGGAACCACGACCGCGTTGGCTTGCCAATACTCGCAAAACAACTGCACGAATTCCGCCGGGAAGTTTGAGCAGATTCTCAATGTCACCAGCTATTGCTCCGGGAAAACAATCTATTCGTTGACCTACGATACTGCCGGCAGTCCTTCTAACGCGCTGCTCGTTGGTTCAAATAAAACGCTGATCGGCATCGGAACCGGCGCGCAGATCAAGGGCAAAGGGATCTCCATCTCCGGCGGAGTTTCCAACGTCATCATCCGCAATCTCTCCATCACCGACATCAACGACGGCATTATCTGGGCCGGCGACGCGATCCTGATCGCCAACGCCAGCAAGGTCTGGATCGATCACAACTACTTTGCCCGCGTCGGCCGGCAGATGATCGTCTCGGGCTGGGATAAGGCGACCGACGTGACGATCTCCAACAACTACATCGACGGCACCGACGATTACGGTTATTTCTGCAACGGAAAGCACTACTGGAATTTCCTGCTCCTGGCCACCAACGAAAACTTTACCGTGATCGGAAATTGGTTCCACAACACCTCTGGGCGCAGCCCCGAGGTGGGGCAGCTCAGCACCAGCACGTTGGGCGTGGTCCACATGGTCAACAATTATTACGACGGCAACTACTACACAGGCGGCATCAACGGAAATATGTATGTCACCGAATTCGCCGAGGGCAATACGTTTACATCCACGGGCTATTATTTTCCGGTTGCTCTGGACGGCAGCAGCGATCTGGTGGTGGCGCCGCTGGCCGGCAATCTTTCCACGCTGAATTCCACCTGCGCTACGCTGCTGGACCGTTCCTGCATCGCCAATACAACGGCGTCGTCGAGCACCTACAACACGGGATTTATCTTGAGCGACACGTCGTTGACGGATCTGGAGCAGAGCTCGAGTTGGGCCTCCGGCATCGCCATCGTACATCCCATGGATGTTTCCGATGTAGCCACGCACGTGCAAACCCACGCGGGCCCGCAGCAAAATCCCGATCTGTAAGCCAGGTTTACGAACGGAGAGTTTCTTTTCTACAGGGATAAAGTCCGGGTGCCCCACTTCTAGAATGCGCTCCAAGCTCAAGCAGATGAGCGGCTTGAAAAATGTGATTAGATTTCTGTGCTAATCCTGAGATAGAATCCGTGCCAACTTTGCTTACGGCGAAGTATCTTCGGGGAGACGACAACACGCTCGTGACTCGGGATGGATTAGAATTGGCGAGGGATTCTCAACAACTCCGCAGGCAAATAATGAAGCGCATTCTCTTTTCGGCGGCACTTTTACTCATGCTGCTCGTTGGTACTAAATCGAGTCTTGGGCAAGCTCAACGGGCGCTACTGAGTGTCAACGACTTGAGCATTCCGCCCGACGGTGCACTTGCTGCTTTTCATATCGACACTTGGGGCGTTATTCCCTTGGCTGTGTGCAAAGTTCCACCGCTTTGGGAGATCAAAGCAGAAAAGTTCCTAGACTCCGCAGGCCTTTTATCTGGCCGGTCAGATCCTTACCATCGGACGCTAACAAAATTGGACCAACTGTACCTAGTTGACGTTTATAACTATCAGCCCTTACCTAAAGGCGATCCTAAAAGCGAATATCATCCCGCATCTTTCGCGGGTTGGTTCGAGGTGTTTGACGGAAATGGCGACGTGATTAAGAAGCATCGAAAGTTTCGTGCAGGCAATTTCCATTTGACACCGGCGGTACGTTGCCCTGATGCACCTCCGCCGGAACCGTAGATCAACTTTCGTGTTTAGGGCAGCTTTTGTGTCCAAGGAACTTTTTCATTGGGAGACACTGTTCTCTTACCTTTCGGTGAGTAGATTCGTCAAATTCTCAGGGGCAAACCAACTGTATCAGGAATTGCGCAAACGCAGAACGGCCGCCCCGAAGGACGGCCGTTCTGCGTTTCCAGGTTGTCATTGATTACTGACAACTGACTACTGTTTTTACCGCTCGCCCTTGCGCCAGTTGACCAGGTCGCCCAGGGTGGTGGTGGAGCTGGATACGGGGTGCTTGTGGCTCTCCGCCTTGTAGCTCTCCACGGTTTCGCGGCTGGCCTCGTGGCCGGAGACGGCGCGCAGGCTGAGACCGACCTTCTTCTCTTCGACGTTGATCTTGATGATCTTGAATTCGTGCTCCATGTTCTGTTCGAGCGCGGAGTGACCATCGACCGGATCGCCAGCTTCGGAGATGTGGCAGAGACCTTCGACTCCTTCGGCAATCTCAACGAAGGCGCCAAACTGGGCCGTGCGCAGAATCTTGCCGTGCACCACATCGCCCACGCGGTGAGTGGCGAAGAAGCTCTCCCAGACATCGGGTTGCAACTGCTTGATGCCCAGCGAGAGGCGGCGGTTGGAAGGATCGACGCCCAGAACCACGGCCTTGACCTTCTCGCCCTTCTTGACGACCTCGGAGGGATGCTTGACGCGCTTGGTCCAGCTCAGATTCGAGACGTGAACCAGTCCGTCGATGCCCTCTTCGATCTCGATAAAGGCGCCAAAGTCGGTGAGGTTGCGGACGCGGCCCTCGACAACGGTACCGGTGGGGTACTTGTCGCCCAACTGCTCCCAGGGGTTTTCCAGAAGTTGCTTCATGCCCAGCGAGATGCGGCGGTCGGCCGGATTGACGGCCAGAACCACGGTATCCACCTCGTCGCCGGCCTTGACCATCTTGGAGGGGTGCTTGAGGCGCTTGGACCAGGTCATCTCGGAGAGGTGAACCAGACCCTCGATGCCCTGCTCCAGCTCGACAAACGCGCCGTAATCGGTGACGGAAAGAACGCGGCCATGCACCTTGGCGCCGATCGGATAGCGCTCGGCGGCGTCCAGCCACGGGTCGGGCGTCAACTGCTTGAAGCCCAGCGAAACGCGCTGCTTGTCTTTGTCGAACTTGAGCACCTTGACCTGAATCTCGTCGCCCACATTGACCAGATCGCGAGGATGGGTCAACCGTCCCCAGCTCATGTCGGTAATGTGCAGCAGGCCGTCGATTCCGCCCAGGTCCACGAACGCACCGTAGTCGGTCAGATTCTTGACCGTGCCCGTCAGCACCGAGTCCTCGGCCAGGTGTTCCATGGTCGCCGAACGCTTGCTGTTGAGCTCTTCTTCGAGAATCTCCTTACGGCTGACCACCACGTTGCCGCGCTTCTTATTCAGCTTGATGACGCGGACTTCGATCTGCTGGCCGAGATAGCCGTCGAGGTTGCGCACCGGACGGATCTCCAACTGCGAGCCGGGCAAGAAGGCCTTCATGCCGATATCGACCGTCAGGCCGCCTTTGACGCGGCTAACCACGGTGCCGATGACGGCCGTCTTCTCGTTGGCTGCCTTCTCGATAGAGTCCCAAACGCGCAGGCGCTGGGCTTTCTCGAAGCTGACCAGGTAGCCACCCTCGGGTTCCTCGCGCTCGATGACGACTTCAATGTCATCGCCGGGCTGGAACTTGACGGCGCCGGTGTGATCCACCACCTGCTCGAGAGGAACCAGCCCCTCGGACTTGAGGCCCACATCGACCACCAGGAATTTCTCGCGCTGCTCGATGACCTTGCCGGAGACGATCTTATCTCCGTAGGCCTCGACGGCAGCGGCCTCGGCGGCCTGCTCGCGCTCGAAAGCGGCCAGGGCCGAGGAAAAATCTTCAGCTGATTCGGGGACTGCGGCATCGGCCGCGGCGGTTTGGGGCTCGGCCTCGGCTTGAGGCACGGTCAGGGCATCGGCGTCCAGTGGGGGGGCTTCGACAACAGCGGGAGTCTCAGTGGTGGACGTGGATTCGGGCGACGGCTGTGCTTGCTCCGTCGCAGGTTCAAGGACTGGGGTTTCCAATTCGGTGTTCAGGGTTGTGCTCTCGGTTTCGGAATTGAGGACGTTTGCCATTACAACCAGCTCCGGGACTGCGTGCTCCAGCGGCGCGATGCGTCGTTCGCCTGGTGCTTCCATGGGCGAAATCCGGCGTGCCGGTCGCCTTTAGGCCCCTTGCCTTGCCCTCGCGCCTGATGGGGCGCTGCTTTGGCTTTCCGTGAGAGACGCCGCCCTACGCAATTTCTAAGGGGTAGGAACACGACGGGGTCTCCTTGGGAAACGCCTGCAGGCAACGGCTTGCTGGGAGGGCGGCCGCAACTCACTGCTGGAATCCGCGCAGGAAGCTACGCCATGAGTGTAGCAACCTCCGCAAGCAAGCGTCAATTGAACCGGCCCCGCAAAATGGCTCCTGCCGCATTACTTTTTCGCCTGCCGGCTATGTCTTTGGTTTTTCTTCGCGCCTCGTTATTTGCACAATTCCCAGTGACGCCCCGCGCGCAACCTCGCCCCATCGCCTTCCGCGCCCTGTTCCCTCGGTCCCTTGTCCCCTAGGTCCCTGTCTTTTCTATACTGAATCCCAAAGCGAGACGATCAATGGACTATCTTTGGACTCCCTGGCGTTATGCCTACATCACCACGGCCGATAGCGCGCGGCGCGCCGGCGTACCTGCGGAACTCGATGCCTGGCCGGGCGATCTGGGCTGTGTTTTTTGCAATCTGATGGCAGCGGTTGACCACGCCATCGCCAACGGCATGGCGCGCGAGCAGGCCGAGGAGGCGGGCCACCTGGTGGTACGCGGCAAACATTGTTTTCTTTGCCTCAATGCTTTTCCTTATTCCAACGGCCATGTGCTGGTGATGCCCTACGCGCATCTGGACCGGCTGGCTGCGTTGCCCGCCGAGGCAGCGCATGAGTTGATGGATCTGGCGCAGCAGACCGAGCGCGTGCTGGAGCGCGTCTATAAGCCGCACGGCTTTAACTTCGGCCTGAACGTGGGCCGCGCCGCCGGCGCCGGCGTGGCCGGCCACCTGCACCTGCACGCGCTGCCGCGCTGGGCCGGCGACACCAACTTCATGACCGTCGTCGGCGAAACCCGCGTCATGCCCGAAACGCTGGAAACCACATGGAAACGGCTACGCGAGGAATTCAACTAGCTCCCGAGCCGCTATTTGTAACGCCGCGGTAAGAAAACGTTACAAAAGTATAGGTTCGCTCATGCCTTCCCCGTGTAGGATGAGTGCGCCGTGAAAACGGCTGCGAGGAGTGCAATGAAAAAATTGCTTTGTGCGTGCGCTGCGTTGGTGCTGGGGCTTTCGGCCGCATCCGCGATGGCCGCTGACGTAACCGGAACCTGGACGGCGGAGATGAAGACGCCGGACGGCAACAGTATGCAGATGAGTTTCACCTTCAAGCAGGACGGCACGAAGCTCACCGGGGCCGTGCTAGGACCGCAAGGCGATCCGATCGAGATCAGCAACGGCAAGATCGACGGCGACAAGTTCACCTTCGATGTTTCCTTCAACGGGATGACGATCCACCACGATTGCACCGTGACCGGCAACGAGATCAAGATGACGACGAAGTCCGATCAAGGGGATTTTCCCGGCATGGATCTGACGCTGAAACGGGCCAAGGATGCGCCTACTGCACCAGCCCCGCCAGCACAACCAAAGTAAGCGCAGAGCGGTCTCAAGTTTATTCGGGTGTTTTTCAGGGCGGTTTTTCTTGCTAGAAAAACCGCCCTTTCGTCATTACTCCTGAAAGCGAAGCCAGGCAGATTCGCCGGTCTGTCCCGTCAACCGCCGCAACTCGCGGACAAAGTGATCAAAATCAACTGCATGGAAATCGCCGTAGAAGCGGGCAGATTGCGCCTTTCTTTCAACCTTCAGATGGGTGTCCATTTCAGCCTGTGCATCAAAGTAAATTTCCACTGTCGCCTGACCCGCGGAGTTTTTGCAAAAAAAGCGCAGTTGAACTCCGCCGAAAGATGAGGGTAGATCAAGTTCTCCGAGTCGTACCTCCCGAGTATCTGAAACGCTATTTAGGAAACCATGGAGAAGATCCGCATAGTCGTGAATCCTTGCAACGCGGTCGAAGATCTGAACTTTGCCGGCAAAAGAACGGTTGGATGCGGTGACTTGAAAATGGTGGCACGCGTCTTTTTGCCATTGCATTTGCCCCAGACAGGCGATCTCCAGGCCCGCTCTCCACAATTGAGGTTTGGCGCGATGACGTGGTTGCATGTGTTCGATCCTAAAGAGTCTCTATCTACTGGCCGCTTTGAAATCTGTTTTCAACGCAAGCAGTATCTATTCGTTGACGCGGTTGTCTGGAGTGAGCGCCAGCGACGGTTCGTCGGTGCCCGCTGCGTCAAGCAGATTGCGCGGCAGATTTTTGGTCGAGCGCACGCCCAGTTCTTTGAGCATCTCCACCTGGCGCACGAGGTTGCCGCGGCCCTCGCTCAATTTCTTCATGGCGGCGGTATAGCTCGAGTCGGTCTTGCGCAGGCTATCGCCAATCGCCTGCATATCGCTGACGAAGCCAGCGAACTTGTCGTAGAGCTCGGCGCCGCGGTCCATCACATCCTTGACGTTGCGCGCTTGCGCCTCCTGCTGCCAAAGCACGTTGACGATGCGGATGATGTAGAGCAGCGTCGTGGGCCCGACCAGCAGAATGCCCTGGCGGTAGGCGTCGGCCCATAGTTCTGAGTCGTGTTGCAGTGCCAGCAAAAAGGCTGGCTCGATGGGCACGAACATCACCACGAAATCCGGCGTCTCGATGCCCGGCAGCCGGTGATAGCCGGCCTGGGCCAGATCGCTGACGTGGCCGCGCACGCTGGCCAGGTGCTGTTTGAGAGCCGCGGCGCGGACGCCATCCTGCCCAGCGTTCACGTAGTCGGTGTAGCTGTTGAGCGTGACCTTGGAATCGATGACCAGACAGCGCTCGCCGGGCAGGCGGAGAATCACGTCGGTGCGGACGGACTTGTTTTTTTCGCCCTCGGCGTCGGGCACGCCAGAGAATGCCTGCTGAAAACTGTACTGCTCGCCTTCGCGCAGGCCGGCTTTTTCCAGCAGATCGCGCAAGATGAACTCGCCCCAGTCGCCCTGCGCCTTGGCGGAGCCGCGCAGCGCCAGGGTCAGGTGGTCGGCCTTTTCGCCCATCTGTTTGCTCTGCTCGGCGAGCACGCCGATCAGCGTCTCCAATTTGGTGACGCCGGTCTTGGAATCGCTTTGCGCCTCTTCAACTTTTTTGCGGAAATTTTCAATCTGTGTTTTGAGCGGATCGAGCAGCGTGCCCAGCTCTTTTTGGCTGCTTTCGGAGAAGCTTTGCGATTTTTTCTCGAAAATTTCACCGGCCAGCGCCTGGAACTGATCGGCAAGAGTTTTTTTCGCGTTTTCCAGCAGTCTCAGGTTCTCGGGCGTCTTCTCCTGCTCGGCGCGCAGCGCGGCTCTCAGGCCTTCGTTCTGCGCGGAGAGCTGGCGTTCGGCCTCGGTTTTTGCCTGCAATTGCAGGCGTAGCTCGGCGACGGATCTTTCGCGCTCGGCAGCCAGGGCCTCGAACTTGGCCCGCTCGGCCGATTCGGCCTGCGTCTGCGCCAACTCGTTTTTGGCGGCGATCAGATCGCGCGCCAGCTCGGCGGCGCGCTGCTCCATCTGCGTTTTTTCCGCGTTCATCAGCGCCCGTTCGCTTTTGGCAGAGCCGGCGCGTAGCCGCCATCCCAACCCCAAACCGAGCAGAAAAACCGCCATGGCGGCCATCGCCAGCACGATTGCAGAGCTATCCATCGATCATTCCTCTTCGCCAAATATACGCCGGCAGGCTGTTGATTTTTCCGCTCCGCGGCCCAAGCCGGGATTGCCACCGGCCGCCGGGGCTTTTTCCCTGCGCTAGGCGGCTTTACACCCCCCGGTTCGCCCATTAGACTTGAAGTTTCGGGGCCATGCGCAGATTTTTGGGGCGCGGTGGTTGTCAAGGCATGCCGCGGGCCGGTATGGTAGGCTCGCGGGAGCGGTGGTTCCAGCCCCGAAGGGTTTTAAAGTTCCGATCAATTACGAGGAGAAGCACGCATGGCCGTTGAAGAAAAAGTGAAACAGATCATTGTCGAGCAGTTGCAAGTGGATGAAGCCGAAGTCACCCCCAGCGCCAGCTTTCAAGAAGACCTGGGCGCCGACTCGCTGGACGTGGTCGAGCTGGTAATGCAGTTCGAAGAGGCCTTTGACCTGGAGATTCCAGATGAAGATGCCGAGAAGATCAAGACCGTCAAGGATGCCATCGATTACATCGAGAAGAACGCGAAAGGCGGAAAGTAGGCTTTGAGTCAGGCCCCATCCCAGGCAACGCAACGAAGAGTCGTCGTGACCGGCCTCGGGCTGATTTGCGGTGTGGGCAACACCGCGCCCGAGGTTTGGCGGCAGCTTGTGAACGGCGCCAGCGGTATGGCGCCGATCCAAGGTTTCGACACGGCTGGATTTTCCGTCACCTTCGCCGCCGAAGTTAAAAACTTCGATCCTCTGCAATTTCTGGACAAGAAGGAAGCGCGCAAGATGGGGCGCTTCATTCACTTCGCCTTTGCCGCCACGCATGAGGCGATGACACAGTCCGGGTTGCAGATTACCGAAGAGAACGCCGACCGCGTGGGTGTCTTTATTGGCTCCGGGATCGGTGGCTTTGAAGTGATTGAGCGCGAGCACACCAACCTGATGAATGGCGGCCCGCGTAAAATATCGCCCTTCTTCATTCCCGCGGCCATCGTCAACATGGCTGCCGGGCAAATCAGTATCCGGTACGGAGCGCGGGGCCCGATTTCGGCCACGGCGACGGCCTGCGCCACCAGCGCCAATGCCATTGGCGACTCGGCGCGGCTGATTGCTCACGGCGATGCCGACGTCATTATCGCCGGCGGCGCCGAGGCCGCGGTTACGCCCATGTCGGTGGGCGGCTTCGCCTCCATGAAGGCGTTGTCGACCCGCAACGACGATCCAACCCACGCCAGCCGTCCTTTCGACAAAGACCGCGACGGTTTCGTGATCGGCGAGGGAGCGGGAATCCTGGTTCTTGAAGAACTGGAACACGCCCGCGCCCGCGGAGCCAAGATTCTGGCCGAGGTGATCGGTTACGGCATGAGCGCCGACGCCTATCACATGACCAGCCTTGCTCCCGAGGGAGCCGGAGCGCAACGCAGCATGAGAGCCGCGCTGCACGACGCCGGTATTCAGCCCGAAGAAGTGGGTTACATCAACGCGCACGCAACCTCGACTCCGGCCGGCGACGGCAATGAGTCGCAGGCCATCGAGCGGGTCTTCGGCGAGCACGCCTTGAGCCACAAGCTCAAGATCAGCGGCACCAAGTCCATGCACGGCCACCTTCTGGGTGGCGCCGGTGGTCTTGAGGCCGGCATCAGCGTGATGGCCCTGCAAAACCAGGTGCTGCCACCGACCATCAACCTGGAAAATGTCGATCCGGAGTGCAAGCTGGACTACGTGCCCAACAAGGCCATCGAGCATGCCTTCGATATCGCCATGTCGAACTCCTTCGGCTTTGGCGGCATCAACGCTTCGCTGGTGCTGCGGCGCTGGACCGAGTAAAACCTGACGGGCAATTTCCAAAGACAAAGAAGAAAACCCGCCATCATGGCGGGTTTTCTTGTTGAGCAGGATGACAAAAGAGCCGGTATCAGGCCATGGCTTCGACGGGTTCAACGGACTCAGACTCAACCACGGAGGACTCGCGCAATTGGGCGAGCAGTCTCCAGCTGCCGGTGCTGAACACGGCGAGCAGAACCAGGCACTCTGTCCACCGCGCCGCGTAGAAGGAAGAGTAGGCGGCGTAGTTGGCGGCGATGAAGAGCACAATCGTAAGCAGCGCATGCCGGAGGCGATTGCTGCTGGAGAGAATATGGCGGAAGACGAGCAGCGCCATGGGTACGGTGACCGGCGCCAGATCGTATTCGATCAGCCGGGGGTTGAGCAGAATCGTGCCGCAAAGCAGGATAGGCATCCACTGTTCGAAGGTAAACGTTCCCTCGAAATAACGCCGCGACAGATACACGAGCAAAGCAAAGAGCGGCACGGCGTAGGCGAGGTAGAAGATCCAGGTGGCGGAGCAATAGGGCATATGCTCCAGGAAGAGCACCAGGCCCAGGATGCCGGCCGGGCTGGAGCCGAAGTCGCTGTTATAGCTGAACTGCATGGCCACGGCGCGCAAAAAGTGGTGGTAATAATCCGGCCAGAGCAATGGCTGTATGGCGAAGATGCAGACACCGGCGGCTCCGGTGATGCCGGCCGGCAACCATTGTTTGCGCGCAGAAAGTACGGGGATAGCTAGCAGCGTGAGATACGGCGGCTTGAAGCAGGCCGTCAGCAGCACCGCTGCGTAGAACCAGTACCAGTTGCCGCGGCGCCAACCAAAGTAGGCCGCCAGCAATACCATTCCATAGAGGATGTAGGCAATGTTGCCACTGAGGATTGTTGCGGTCTGCGCGAGCCCGGGGAAAAAAGCCGCGGCCGGAGCAAACAGCGCCAGAAAATAGCGTTCCTGCGCCACACCGGCCTTCATGCATACCCAGATCTGCGCCAACACCGCAGCCACGTAAAGCAGCCAATAGGCTAGCACGCCCCAGTGAGGCAGACCGCCCAGCAACCGCAGCAGCGGTAGCGTGACCGGCGGATACACATAGCTGTAAGAGACGTTATCGTCGCTGGGTGGCTGTCCGTCTCGATGTAATCGCTCTTGCTCGGCGATCCCATCCATGTAAGGATCGTGACCGATGTGCAGCGAATGCGCGGCGCGTGCGTAGACATCGAAATCCCAATGGGCCTGCAATGTAGAGACCCAAATAGGAACGGCGAAACACGCGGAAATCCAGAAGACCCAGGGGATGAAGCTTAGTAACCTATTTCTGCCCATGTGAAACTACGAATCCTCTCTAGAGGGGGATTTTGTAGGGAGTCGGAGCGTATCGCGCCGAGTAACTCGAGCGGAGACGCGAATCTCACTCAACCTTCGACGGGACATTTCCCGCTTTTCATTCACATGCTGTGTTTGAAACGGCTGAGCAATGATTATTTTGACTCTATGAACTGATAAATGTTTTGACTTTATGAACTGATAAATAGACAAATAAAGGATTGTTTGTACGGTTGTCTATGATCGGAGCAACAATGGGATCTGTTGACTAGTATAGCGTGCCGGATTGTGAACTTGCGCGCCGTGCCTGGCGGATGAACCGGCATCAACCATGAAAAACCTAGGATGAAAGTAACCGCTTACTAGCCGAGAGCCAGCGAGGGGTTGGCGGTCAAATCCGCGGGAGCCAGTTCGCCGGCCAGCAAACGCGGCCAGGCGGCGGCGGCGATCATGGCGGCGTTATCGGTGGAAAGCGCCAAGGTTGGGAAAGCGGCATGCAGGCTGCGCCGTGCGGCCTCGGCCGTGAAGCGGGCGCGCAGCTCGCGGTTGGCGGCCACGCCGCCGGTAACCAGAATGCGTTCGGCACCGAGCCGCTCGGCCGCGGCAAAACTTTTTTTGAGCAGATCGCCGACCACGGCGTGCTGAAAGCTGGCGATGAGATCGAGCGTGGGCTGCGGGCACAGCGCAAGAGCTTCTTCGCGGCTCTGCGGCGGCCGTTGGCCGGGCTCGATGCGGCTGGCGCGTTCTACCGCCTCGGCGCGCAGACCGTGCAGTTCCACATGGCGCAACACCGCGGTTTTGATGCCTGAAAACGAGAAGAGAAAATGCGGGTCGAGCTCGGCGATGGGCGCGGTTTGGGCGGCCTTGGTGCGCGGCGCCTTGCCGCCCAGGTGCACTTTGGTCTTGATCTGCGCAAACGAAAACGGTACGGCGCGTGGATTGCCGTATTTGGCCATCGTATCGATCCATGGCCCGCCGGGGTAAGGCAGGCCGAGCAGCTTGGCGACCTTGTCGAAGGCCTCGCCGGCGGCATCGTCGAGGGTGCGGCCCATCAGCGAGTAGCGCCAACTGCCTGTGGCCGGCCGCGCCAGATAAAGATGCGTGTGCCCGCCAGAGACGACCAGCGCCAGCGATGGCGCGTCGCCGGCGCCCGCCGCGCCCGACTCGCGCTCGTTCAACAACACGGCGTGGATGTGGCCTTCAAGATGGTTGATGGCGATGAGCGGCAGATTTTTGGCGTAGGCCAGCGCCTTGGCGTAGGTGAGCCCGACCAGCAGCGCTCCGGCCAGTCCAGGGCCGCAGGTGACGGCGATGGCATCCAGGTCGCCGTAGCCGATCTTGGCCTCGGCCATGGCGGCGCGAACCACGGGCACAATGGCGCGCAAATGCTCGCGGCTGGCCAGCTCCGGCACCACGCCGCCGTAGCGCGCATGGGTGGCGATCTGCGAGGCCACGGCCGATGAAACCGTGCGCTCGCCGCGCTCCACCACCGCCGCCGCGGTTTCGTCGCACGAGCTTTCAATACCGAGAATCAGGCCGCTGCCAGACATACTTTTAGTGTAGAAGGTCGCGTCGAAGATGTGTGGAACGAGTGGTGATTCCACGCAAAGATGCGAGCGAATGCCGTGCGGTGCACATGCGCACGGTGTTGTGTGGCAAAATAATGATCCTGGTAATAGTCCGCCAACATACGGACGAAACGAGATTTGATGGCAGCTCACGCACAATTCGAAGCCGCTTTGCGGATCATTCAGACGCTGCGCGCGAACGGGCACGCGGCTTATCTGGCCGGCGGCTGCGTGCGCGATCTGCTGCTGGGCCGCGCGCCGAGCGACTACGACGTAACCACCAGCGCCACGCCCGGCATTGTTTTAAATCTGTTTCCGCGCACCTTCGCCGTGGGCGCGCACTTTGGCGTGGTGTTGGTGGCGCCGGAAGAAGAAGACGCCGGATTCGTTACCGAGGTCGCGACCTTCCGCTCCGATCTGGCCTACTCCGACGGCCGCCACCCCGACGGCGTGCTCTACACCAAGACCGCCGAAGAAGATGTGCGGCGGCGCGACTTCACCATCAACGGCCTGCTCCTCGACCCACTGCATGGCGACCCACTGCATGGGTGCGGGCCTTTGGTCGAGAACCTGGGTGATCCCGCGCTTTTGCGCGCGGCGGTGATCGATCACGTGGGAGGGTTGGCCGATCTCGATGCCGGTTTGGTGCGCGCCATCGGCGAGGCCGGGCAGCGTTTTGAAGAAGACCGGCTGCGCTTGTTGCGCGGCGTGCGCTTTGCCGCGCGCTTTGGCTTCGCGCTGGAGCCGGCGACCATGCAGGCGATGCGCGCGCTGGCGCCACGGATCGATGCCGTGAGCCGCGAACGCGTGCGCGACGAGTTGACGAAGATGCTCACCGAGGGCCACGCGCGGCGGGCCTTCGAGTTGCTCGATGCCACCGGCCTGCTGGCCGAAGTGCTGCCCGAGATTGCCAGCATGAAGGGGGTCGAGCAGCCACCGGAGTTTCATCCCGAAGGCGACGTGTGGACGCATACGCTGATGCTGCTGGAGCAGTTGCCGGCGGATTGTTCAATGACGCTCGGTTGGGGCACGCTATTGCACGATGTGGGCAAGCCGCCGACTTTTCGCCGCGCCACCGATCGCATCCGCTTTGACGGACACGCGGAGATAGGCGTGGCCATGGCCGCGGAGATCTGCCGCCGCTTCCGCTTTTCCAACGACGAGACGCGGCAGGTGCTCGCGCTTGTCGAAAATCACATGCGCTTCATGGACGTGCGGCGGATGAAGGAATCGACGCTCAAGCGATTCTTCCGTCTGGAAAGCTTCGACGAGCATCTGGCGCTGCATCGCATGGATTGCCTGGCCGCCAGCGGCGATGTAAGTAACTGGGAGTTTGCGCGGGAGCGTTGGTTGTCGCTGCCCGAGGAAGCCGTGCGGCCGCGGCCTTTCCTTACCGGCCACGAACTGATCGCCGCCGGCTACAAGCCCGGCGCGAGCTTTCGCGAGATGCTGCAACTGGCCGAGGACGCGCAATTGGAGGGCAGAATCGCCAGCGCCGACGAGGCCTTGCAACTGGTGCGTGAACAGTTTCCGCTGTGAGCGCTAAGACGGCAGAATCGATTTGAGCGTTTGCGCGAAGTCTTCGACGTAGGGCTCGAAGAGCATGAGCATGTGCTGGGTGGGCACGTCGATGACTTCGACGCCGCCCAGCGCCAGCGCGCCCCAGCCGAGCGTAGGGTCTTCGACGCGGCCCAACACCTCGGGTCCGCGGTCGGTGGCGCGCACCAGCGTGACTTTGCCGGGAAACGGCTTGAACTGGTACTGCGCCAGAGCGCGCCAGTGGCCCTGCGAGATCCAGTAAAAACGCAGCGGCGCCGAAAGCGGACGGCCCACCAACTTGCACCAGCGCACGCCCAGCGGGTAGACGATTTTGTCGCGCAAAAGATCCTGGAAATATTGGCTCTTTTCCCGCGCTTTCTGGCGAAGGTAGCGTAGGCCGTCTTCGCGGAGGTTGCTCCAGAATCTGGCCAGCTTGGCGCCCGCGCCAAAATACTGGCCGCTGCCGGGAACATCGACGTCGAAGAATATTACCGCGGATGGCGTGATGCCCTGGGCATAGAGCTGCCGCGCCATCTCATAGAGAACCAGGCCGCCGTAAGATGCCGCGCCCAGCAGATAAGGTCCCTGCGGCAAAAAGGCGCGCATCTCGCGGATGTAGAGCGCGGCCATCTCCTCGACGGTCAGGTCGCGGCGGTCGGGCGCGGCGATCAGCGGCGATTGGAAGGCGTAGAACGGCTGCTCGGGGCCGAGAGCTTTGGCCAACTGCTCGTAAAAAATCACGTCGCCGCCGACCGCGTGCACGCAGAACAGCGGCGTGCGCCGGCCCTCGGGTTGAATGGGCACCAGTGCCGACCATTGCCGTGGCAAGGTAGCCATGGCGGCGCGGTTATTGCGGATCACAGCGGCCAACTGGCGCAGCGTGCGCGCCTCGAAGAGCGTTGCCAGCTCGAGATCGACCCGATAATGTTTTTTGATTTTGGCGAAGAGGCGCACGCCGATCAGCGAGTGGCCGCCGAGGGCGAAGAAATCGTCGTCGGGGTTGACCTCGCCGACGCCCAGTAATTCGCGCCACCAGCCGGCAAGGGCCGCTTCGATATCTTCGCTGCCGCTGGCCGTGGTGGCGGGTTGCGGTTCAGTTGCCGGCTCGTCGAGCGGCGGCTCGTCGAGCGGCTGTGCAACTACGGCGACGGTGGCCGGCGTTTGAACCGACAACAACTGCGTGAGCATGCGCACGCCTTCGTGGGGAGCGATGCCCGCGCGCGGCGTAATGGCGAGGGGCTCGCGGCCGCCCGCGCGGGCCGCGTCGTAGGCGCTCCCCGACTCTTCCATCGCGCCCGCGGCGTTGGCGATGCGGCGCATGGCAAAGCCCTCGATCTCGGCGATCGCCTGGCCGTGTTCGTCGAAGATAGTCACATCGAAGGATTCGATTTCACCGCGATGCGAAGTCTCTCCCCGGGTGCGGATGTGGCTCCATATGCGCGCGGGAAAACCGCGATAGACGCGCATCCGGCGGTAGGAGATGGGCAAGAAAAGATCGGTGGAGTGCTCGTAATCCCCGGTCAGGTAGAGCGCCGCGCCGGTGGCCATATCGAGCAGCGCCGGATGCTGGCGCAACGATGCGGTGTCGGCGGCCAGAGATGCATCGAGCGCGATCTCGGCCAGCGCTTCGCCCTTGCCGGTGATAAGCCGGCGCAGCGATCGCCAGCGCGGGCCAAATTCAAACTGCCGTTCCTGGCGGGTGCGATGTTCGTCGTCGAACAGGATCTCGTGCTGGCGGCAGCGCGTGGCAATGGCGGCGCGGTCGATGGGCCCAGTGGGCGCACTGCCGCAGGGCGCGACGATGCCGGTCGAGTGCTCGGTCCAACGATCGTCGCGCGCGAAGATGGAAAATCGATAGGCGCCGCTGCCGGCCTCGGCCTCGCGGCGCAACTCGACGCGGACCTCTTTGGTTTCACGGGGCGCAAACATCAGCGGCGCGAGGAAGAAGACCTCGCGGAATTCGATGGCGCCTTCGCGCGAGCCTCGTGCAAAGGCTCCGGCGGCCATCTCCATGAGGCCGGTGCCGGGAATCAGCGCAATGCCGTTTTTGTATTTGTGTTCGGCCAGAACCCAGCGGCGCTGCTGCGAAAAGCGGCTGGCATAAACGATGGCATCGGGCGTGTCGAGCAGTTTTTCGTCGAGCCAGGGATGAGAATTCGCGCCACGCGCCGCCATGCCGATCCCGCTCCATGCGCCCCAATCGATGGCTTTGACCGCGTTGCCCCGGCTCAGCGCGAAGGCATCGAGAAAGGCATTGGCCGCCGCGTAATCCACCTGGCCAGCCGGCGGCAAAATCGCGCTGATCGAGGAAAAGAGCACAAAGCAGGAGAGCGTTTCGCCGGCCAGCGCCTCGTCGAGCACCAGCGTGCCGCGCAGTTTGGGCGCCAGCACGCGCGCCGCCCGTTCTGCGGATTTAGTCATCAGCGGTCCATCGTCGAGCACGCCCGCGGCGTGAAAGACGCCGTCGATGTGGCCAAAACGCAGCCGCGCCGCATCGACAACCGTTTTCATCTGTCCGCGATCGGCGATGTCGGCCGCGAAGACGAGCAGTCCGCCGGCCTGGGTGCGAATCTCACCGAGTTTGCGGATGCGGTCTTTTTCCGCTTCGGAACGCGTGGCGTCGGCGAGCGCCGCGTCCCATCGATCTTCCGCAGGCAGCGCCGTGCGGCCGATGAGGACCAGCCGCGCCTGGTACTGGCTGGCCAGATGCGCGGCCACGGCCAGGCCCAGCGCGCCGGTGCCGCCGGTCATCAGGTATACGCCACCACGGGCAAGTTGCGGCCGGCTGGTTGCATTGTCCAGTGAAAATGGCGCCAGCGATTCGGCGTAGCGTTTGCCGTTGCGCCAGGCGATGGTGGCATTTTCTTTGGCGGAATTCATCTCGGCGATCAACTGCGCCGCGCAATCGCTCTTGCCGGCGCTGTCCAGGTCGACGGCCTTGGCGGTAAACCCAGGTAACTCTTTATGCAACACGCGCGTTAGCCCCAGCAATACGGCGCGCGCGGGCAGGCGGACCGCTTCGTCGCCCACCTGTTGCAGTTGATTGGAGACGAGCGTCAATTCAAATCCGTCGAGATCTTGCGCGGCCAGTGCCTGCACCAGATAAAGCGGACTGAAAAAGCAGCGGTCAAGCGTTTCATTGAGCTTGGGTTTTACATCCGGAGGCGTGAGCGGCCACAGATGAATGATCTTGCGTGGCGGACCGTTGGCGCGGATCAGGTCGGCCACCAGCGCGTCGTAATCGGCGCGCGCGGCGGGGCGAATCATGCAGCGGCCGAATTTGAGCGGCTTGTAGCTACTGCCTGGCTCGACGACGATCACTTCCTGCCGTGCCAGTTTGAGTTGAATCGCGATGCGGTCGGCGACGCCCAGCGCGTCGCGGAAGAGCAACCAGGAGCCGGAGAGCGATTCCGGCGCGTCGGACAATGGCGCGGGCATCCACTTGCGGCGGTAGAGCGCGAGCCCGCTGCAGCTGGCCGGAAAATCGGGGGTGGAAACCGTGGCTGGTAGAGCGGCAATGCCGTCCGGCTCGATCCAGAATTTTTTTCGCTCGAAGGGATAGGTGGGAAGCGGCACCCGTTGCACGGAATCGGGCGCGTGCAGTTGCGGCCAATCGATGTTGACGCCCAGCGTCCACAGCCTGCCCAGCGCCTCCAATGCGCAACGCAATGCTGAGATGTTTTCGCGCGGATGCGGCAGTGATGGAAACGCGTGCACTGCCGCGCCGCCTTGTTGGCGGGCGAGCGTGGTGAGCACGTTGCCCGGCCCGGTTTCCACAAGGACGCGGCCGGGCGAGCGGAGCAACTCGGCGAGATTGTCGCTGAAGCGCACCGTGGAGCGAATATGCCGCGCCCAATAATCCGGGTTGGTGGCTTCCCCGGGTTTAATCCATGTGCCGGTGACGTTGGATAGATACGGAATGGCAGGCGCGTGGAGCGTAACACCGCGCAGCCGTTCCGCGAATGCGCCGAGCACCGGCTCCATCATCGACGAGTGAAAGGCGTGCGAGGTTGTCAGGCGGCGGCTGGCGATGGATTGCCGCGCGAGCGATGCTTCGAAGGCGGCAATAGGCTCTTCCGGTCCGGAGACCACGCTCATGGTGGGATGGTTGATGGCCGCCAGCGAAAGCTCCGTGGGCAGTTCGATCTTTTCGGCGGCGAGTGGAACGGCGAGCATGGCGCCGGCCGGTAACTCGTAGATCATCCGCCCGCGCGCGGCAACGATTGCCAGCGCGTCTTCAAGCGAGAAGACTTGAGCTAGGCAGGCGGCCACATATTCGCCGATGCTGTGCCCGGCCATGGCCGCGGGTTTTACGCCGAGCGAGATCCACCACTGGGCCAGCGCGTATTCGACCGCGAAGATCGTCGGCTGCGTGAGCCAGGTTTGCTGTAGCCGCCCGGCACACGCTTCTGTTTCTGCCTCGTCGGGATACAACGCGGCGATCAGATCGATGCCCAGCGGCTGGCGCAGCAGGCGCGCGCACTCATCGAGAGTGTTGCGAAAAACGGCTTCGTGATCGTAGAGTTCGCGGCCCATGTTCACGTACTGCGAGCCCTGGCCAGAGAAGAGAAAGACCACCTCGGGTTGCGCCGCCGTGCCAGCGATAAGTTTTTTGCGGTCCAGATTCAACAGCGCGGCGGCGGCCTCGCGCGTGTCTTCCACAATGCAGGCGCGGCGATGCGGAAATGCCGCGCGGCCAACCTGCGAGGTAAAAGCTGCGTCGGCCAGCGAAAGTTCGGGGTGCGCTTTGATGTGCGCGGCCAAATGCGTGAAGGCGCGATCGGCCGCGTCTGTGGTCTTTGCCGAGACCAGAAGGATTTCAAACGGCCTGGGCTGGCGGGTCAATGGCATCGCAGGCGCCTGTTCCAGAACCACGTGCGCGTTGGTGCCGCCGATACCGAGCGAAGTAACGCCGGCGCGGCGCGGCGTGCCGGTCGCGGGCCATTCGCTGAGATGGCTGTTCACATAAAACGGGCTGCCCGCGAGTTCGATGAGGGGATTGATTTTTTCAAAGTGCAGCGTGGGCGGTATGCGCGCGTGCTCAAGCGCCAGCGCGGCCTTGATGAGCCCGGCCACGCCGGCCGCCGCGTCGAGATGGCCGATATTGGATTTGAGCGAGCCGATGGCCGTGCGGCCCGCGCTCGCGGCTGGACTCGAGGATTTGCCAAAGGCCTGCGCCAGCGCGCGCACTTCAATGGGATCGCCGACACGCGTGCCCGTGCCGTGGGCTTCCACGTAGCCGATTGTCTCCGGCCCGACGCCGGCAAAATCGATGGCTTCACCGATGACCTCGGCCTGGCCCTCGACGCTGGGCGCCAGAAAACCGGCCTTGCGCGCGCCATCGTTGTTGATTGCCGAACCGAGAATCACGGCGTAAATGTGGTCGCGATCGGCCTGCGCGTCTTCCAGCCGGCGCAGCACCACAACTCCCAGGCCGCTGGAAAAAACCGTGCCACTGGCCGCCGCGTCGAAGGGACGGCAGCGTCCATCGCGTGCAAGAATCTCGCCCTCGCGATAAACGTAGCCCAGGCCATGCGGAATCTCGATGGTGACGCCGCCGGCCAACGCCATGTCGCACTCGAAGTTGAGCAGGCTTTGGCAGGCCATGTGCACGGCGACCAGCGAGGTGGAGCAGGCGGTTTGCACGGTGACGCTGGGGCCGCGCAGATCGAGCTGATAGCTGACGCGGGTGGCCAGCACGTCTTTGTCGTTGCCGGTTTGCTTGAGTTGAAACAGCCCCGCGGAGGCGAGCAGTTGGCGGTTGGCGAGCAGATTGCGGACCAGGTAGGTGTTCATGCCCGATCCGGCAAAGACGCCGATGGCGCCGGAGAAGAGTTGCGGCGGATGGGCCGCGTCTTCGAGCGCCTCCCAGGCGCACTCCAGAAAATGGCGGTGCTGCGGGTCCATGATGGCGGCGTCGCGTGGGCTGAAGCCGAAAAACGCGGCGTCGAACAGCGGCACGCCATCGAGAATTGCCGCGCGGCGCACGTAGTCGGAATTGGCCAGATCGGCGGCCAGGGCGCCGGCCTCGCGCAACTCGGCATCGCTCAGCTCGTGGATCGACTCGACGCCGTCGCGCAGATTGCGCCAGAACTCGGCCGTGGTGCGCGCGCCAGGAAAACGGCCCGCCATGCCGACGATCGCAATGGAGGTGGATTTCACTTGGCCGCTGCCTCCTTTTGCCGCGCCATTCTGCGCCGCGCGGCGCGCTCGGAGAGGCGGCTGGCCGCGGCGTTCTGTCCTTTTCCGCCAAGGTGCGCGGCCAGCGCGCGGATACTGGTGTACTGAAAGAGATCGAGAAGAGGAAACTCGCGGCCCATCTCTTGTTGCAGCATGGCGTGGGCTTCGGCGATGGTGAGCGAGTGCGCGCCGAGATCGAAAAAGTTGTCTGTCAGGCCGGCGTTGGGAAGATGCAAAGCCAGACGCAGAACGCGCGCCACGGTCTGCTCCATTTCGCTGAACGGCGCGGTTTCTTGTGCCGGTAACGAGGGCGCCCACTCCGGCGGCGGTAACCGCAGCAGCGCCTTGCGGTCGATCTTGCCATTGCTGGTCAAAGGCAACGCGTCGAGAAAGACGAAGGCCGCGGGAACCATGTAGCCGGGCAGCGCGGCGGCCAGCGTGGCGCGCAGCGTGGCGGCGTCGGTTTGCGTGGCGGCGAGATAGGCCACCAGCCGCGCGTCGCCTTCGCGGTCTTCGCGCAGCACCACCACGGCCTGGCGAACGGCGGGTGACTTTTCCAGCCGCGCTTCAATCTCGCCGGGCTCGATGCGATGGCCGCGCAGTTTGATCTGATCGTCGGCGCGGCCGAGGAATTCAATCATGCCGCCGGGCAAAAATCGCGCCAGATCGCCGGTGCGGTAGAGGCGGCCAGGCTCCAGATCGGGCAGGGTGAGAAAACGCTCCGCCGTCAGCTCTGGCCGCCGCCAGTAGCCGCGCGCCACGCCCTCACCGCCGATGTATAGCTCGCCGGTGTCGCCGATGGGCACAGGTTGAAATTCTTGGTCGAGAATATAAATCCGCGTGTTGGCGATGGGCCGGCCGATGGAAACCGTCGCGCCGGACTCTTCGATTTGGCAGCATGTTGACCAGATCGTAGTCTCCGTGGGGCCGTACATGTTCAGCATCTTGCCGTGAAAAACGCGGCGCAGATGCGCGGCCAGCGCGGCGGGCAGAGCCTCGCCGCCCAGCAGCAGATGCTGGAGCGCGCCCAGCGCCGCATACGCGTGTTCGTCGAGCGTGAGCATGCGCGCCAGCGATGGCGTCATCTGCAGGTGTGTTACGCCGTGATGCGCAATTTCCTGAGCGATCGCTACCGGGCCTTCGCCGCCGTGAACGACGACGGTGAAACCGCGCGTGAGGGTCCACAGCAACTCCAGTACCGAGATGTCGAAGGCGGCGCTGGTGACGGCCAGCCAGACGCCCGGCCCGGGACCGAGGACGCGATCCATGCCGGTGAAAAAATTCACCACGTTGCGTTGTTCGACCATGACGCCCTTGGGCGTTCCCGTCGAGCCGGAGGTGTAAATCACATATGCCAGATCGCTGGAGGTAACCGCGCTGGCAACTGGCGCGCTGCTCTCGTGAGCCAGCGATGCGTCTTCAATATCGAGGATCGCGCATCCCGTGGCTGGCGGCAGTTGGGCGCGCGCGCTGGCCGTGGTGATCAGCACCGGCATCTGCGCGTCCGCGATGGCCAGCGCCAGCCGTTCCCGCGGATAAGCGGGATCGAGCGGCACATAAGCGCTGCCGGATTTGAGAACCGCGAGCAGGCCGGCCACCAGCCACTCCGAGCGTTCCATGGCCACGCCGATCAGTTGGCCGGGCGCTGCGCCCAATGCCTGCAGCCGCCGCGCCAACTGGTTCGATCGCTCGTCGAGTTCGCGGTAGCTGAGCGCGCGGCCGTGAAAGACCAGGGCGATTGCATAGGGCGTGCGCGCCGCCTGCGCGGCGAAGAGTCCGGCGATGGTGCTCGTGCGTGGATACTCGGCCTCGGTCCGGTTCCACTCAACCAATTGCGCGGGTAACATGAAAGTTCTCCACGAACAAATCTTCGATGCCGGTGGCGAGAAAGGTAGCAATCGCCTCTTCGGGCCGGTTCACGATGGGCTGGCCTTTGACATTGAAACTGGTGTTGAGTAGCATCTGGCGGCCGGTGGTTTTGCCCACGGCCACAAGCAGCGCGTGAAACTCCGGGTTGTCTTCGCGGCTGACGGTTTGCAGCCGCGCCGAGCCGTTGACGTGAGTAACTGCCGGCAGCTGGGTACGCATCTCTGGCCGCACGTTGACGGTGCTGATCATGTAAGGAAAGCTCGCGTCCGCCGCGACCTCAAACCAGCGCGGCGCTTCTTCGACGGCGCAGGCCGGCGCAAAGGGCCGGAAGGCCTCGCGCTTTTTCACCATGGCGTTGATGCGGTCGCGCATCTCTGGATGGCCGGGGTCGGCGAGGATGCTGCGATTGCCCAGCGCGCGCGGGCCGTACTCCATGCGGCCGCGCGACCAGGCCACGACGCGGCCCGCGGCGATGAGCTGCGCGGCGGCGGCGCAGGTTTCATCGAGCGAGTGGAAGCGCGTCCAATGTATTTTGCCGGCAAAGCTACCCAGCGCGGCTTCAACTTCGGCTTCGGAGTAGCGCGGACCGAAGAGTGGCACGGCGAAGCGCCGGTTGGGAATAGCTTGCCGCAGCGAAGCGCGATAGAGCGCCGCGCCCAGCGCCACGCCGTCGTCGCCGGCCACAGGCTGAATATAGACCTCGTCGAAGATGCCGGAGCGCGTAAGCTTGCCGTTGGCCGTGCAGTTCAGCGCCACGCCGCCAGCCAGAGCCAGCCGCCGCAACTCGGTCTGTTGGCCGAAGTGTCCTGCGATGTGCATCACTGCCCGCTCCAGGCACTCCTGCAGCGCGGCGGCCACGTCTTCATGGTCGGAGTTCAGCGATTGCCCGGGTGCGCGGCGCGGAATCAGATGCTGGTCCAGATAGGCGCGCGAAGCGGTATAATTTTCCCGCTCCTCGCGGCTCTGGTTCAGTTTGAGCAGGGGAATGCGAATGGTGCCGCCGGGGCAAAGCTCGACCGCTTCCGCGAAAAATTTGCGGTAGCGCGCCGGATCGCCGTAAGGCGCCAGACCCATGATCTTGTACTCGTCGCTGTTGAAGTCAAAGCCCAAATGCAGCGTGACCAAGGAGTAGAGAATGCCGATGGAATCGTTGGCGCCCACGCCGCGAATCTTCTCCAGCACCCTGCCGTGAAAATCGTAGACGCTCAAACTATCGACCTCGCCCATGGCATCGTTGACGAGGATCAGGCACTCTTCCCATCCCGAGGTGTAAGCGGCGCTGGCGGCATGCGCCAGGTGATGGCCAACCTGATGCAGGCGATCGGCCGCGAAGCCCGGCAGATCGCGGCGCACTTGCTCGATGAGCGCCTCGCGCGAGAAGACCCTGCGGTAAAGCTCGGCGGAGATTGCATCGCAGGCGTAAAGATTGGCGTAGGGCGCGTAGTCGAATCCGTGGGCGATCTCGTCGATCGCGGAGATGGAGATGCCGGCCTCGGCGAGACAGTAATGAATGGCGTCGATGGGAAAATCGCCGGTATGTTTTTTGCCGCTGAAGCGCTCCTGCCCGGCGGCAGCCACCAATTTGCCGTCGATGAGCAGCGCGGCGGCCGCGTCCATGCCCTGGGCGATGCGATACTCACGCTCGTCCAGGTGCGGCCAGTGGGCGCGTTTGAAAGTTACAGCGTTTTCCAGGCCGCTGATTCCGAGAACATTCATCGTTGCTCCCCATGGGGCGAGCATGTTCGCGGTGGGCGCGGTGCCGCGCCGCATACACCGCGGATGGAGCTGATTCATCGGCAGGCGGATGCGTCTTTGCCTACCACTTCCAAGGCAGAAAAACGGCACGTCAAACGTGCGGCCCACCTCAGACTAGCATTCACTCAGGCAGAGCAAATCCCACCGACGGGTGCCGTGGACATAATTCGGTAATCCATCCCGAAAGTTCCTTTGGTGGTATCAGTGATCCAGCATTTGTCCGGTGGACCCGCGATTTGCTCTAAAACGACCGCCCATGCATTCCTTATCGACAGTGATGGCCTTTGGATTTAGGGCAAAATGCGGCCCGGTTAGAAGCGCAAACGCAGACCGAACTGAATCTGGCGCTCGCGGTAAAAGTTGGTGGCGTTGATGTTGAGCGGTTGCCCGAAGGCCGGACTGTAAGTTCCAGCACTGCTGGCGGCGTCGCAACTGGCGCCGCCGTTGCTGTTCAGGCTCAGATAACAGAGCGTGGGATTGCCGCCGGAACTGCTGTTTTCGATGCTGTAGCCCGTGGTTTCAATTTCAGTGACGTTCTGGTGGTTGAAGAGGTTAAAGCTTTCGGCCATCACTTCCAACTGGCGTCTTTCGCCCAAGCCAATGCGTTTGCTCAGCCGCAGATCGGCCTTCCAGGTGTTGGGATAGCGGAAGGTGTTGCGTCCGAGGTTGTAGCTGATTCCGTCGCTGCCCGCGCCGTAAACGCGGTTTTCGCCGCCGGAGCCGTTCAGCCCTGGGCCCAGGCCCGCGATCGCCGCGCTGCTGACGGTGAATTCCTCGGGCAGCGAGCCGGAAGTATGCATGGTGTAGGGCAGGCCGCTATGAAAATTCCCAATCGTCGCAAGCGTCCAGCCGTTGCCCAGCCGGCCAGCTGCGCCGTGCAGCCGCCAGGGCGCTTCATAAACCAGCGTGACGGCCGCTGCGTGGCGCACGTCCAGATTGCTGGTGCCATATTCGCTGGCGAAGTTGGCCGGGTCAAGCACGCCGTTGCTGGCCGCGAGCGTGCTGCCGTCGGGGTTCCAATCCATGGCGTGGGCGTAGGTGTAGTGGGCGTAGACGCTCAGGCCGCGCTTGCCGTAGTGCGTCAGCCGCACCATCGCTGCCTCATAAGTAGAGTTGGCCCGGCTCTCGATTGCGGAGATCTGCTGATAGTCCGGGCAGGGCCTTCCCGGAAGAATTTCGTTGGTCCGTGGCGTGTAATACGGGCAGGTTACCGTACTTCCTGGCCAGGAAGCGTAGAAGGGAAGCTTAATTTGCGAGGCCTTGATGGGACCGGCGCCCGTTTTGTCTACCACGTTGTAGGTGATCGTCTCTGTGGCCGCTGGCGAATTCAGATTGGTATCGATGGCGATGGGCAGCCGCCGGCCCAGGCTGCCCATCGCGCTCGCGGTCAGCTCCATGTGGCCGGGCAGACGCTGCTCAATAGCCGCAATTGCCTGATGCACCTCGGAGTTGTGAAAACTCTGGGCAAACTCGACGGCGCTTGGCGCAACCACGCTGGTGGGCGCGGCGGCAAAGACGTAAGGAAACGGCGGCGCGCCACCGGCGCACTGCTGGCAGTCGTCGGAGGGGCGCACAAAGAAATTCAAATCGCCTTTGAGCGAGCCGGTCTCGGAAAGTGCGGTTTTGATGGTGGCGTTGACGGTTCGTCCGTAGTAGATGCCATAGCCTAGCCGGAAGACCGGAATCCGTCCCTTGCCTTCGCCGACGGCCAGACTCACGCGCGGTCCCCAGTTGTTGCCCAGCGAGGGCAGCCGTTCGGTAAGAGGTAGATTCGGATTGTCGACTTCGGCGATGGGCGAGGGCAACTGCTCGCGCTCCCAGCGCAGGCCCATCGAGAAGACCGCGTATTTGTTCGCCTGCCACTGCGCCGTCGCGTATCCGGCCCAGTCGTTGGTGGAAAGATACCAACTCGCCGGGCCCATGGTCTGCGTGTAGTAGCTGTAGCAGGGCTGGCTGCCCCATAGCTTGTAGGTAGCCCCGCAGTTGTGTGGATGGTTGGGGTCCAGCGCGCCGGTGTAGCCGAATCGCTCGAAGGCCAGCGCGTCGGAGATGAAGCTGGCCACCTTGGTGTAGTGGTATGTCCCCGTCTGGTTGCGCAGAAGGCTCACCGAGTCGTAGTTGCGATCCAACTCGAAGCCGGCCTTGACCAACAGCTTTTTGTGGACCCAGTCCAGCATCTCCTGCATGCGGTAGAAGCGTTCGTCGGGATAACTGCCCTGGCCGAAGCGCGCCAGATTGCCGATGGTAAAGCCGTAGCTTGAGTCCACGGCGATCTGCGGCAACTGCCCCCAGACGTTGCCCGAGAGCAGGCTCTGCTCAAAGCCGGAAGGAGCGCTGGGCTTGGCGGTGAGGATGGCCCGGCTCGCCGAGGCTTGCGTGACCAGCAGCAGATTCGAGGTCAAATAACTTTCCCACCGCGCCAGCAGCCATTGCTGGCTGGCTTGGCTGGAGCCGAAGCTGTGATTGCCCTCGGCGGCGGAGACCCGCGTCAGTCCCGCGCCGGGAGCGTTCCAGCTCGATCCGATCGCTTCCAGCGCAAAACGCTGCCGCTCGGTCGCTTGCCAGTCGATGCGTCCGAATCCGGTCCACTGCGCCTCGCTGCGCGTGGTGGGCCCCAGCAGAGCCGCCAGTTGTTCCAGCCCCGCCGCTGTTTGCCCCGATCGCGGAACGCCCATGTAGTCGTTATAGGCCAGCTTCAGGCTCTCGCCCATCTGCGCGCTCAGCAGCTCGATCGAAGCGCTGGTCGGCTCGGGTTGGTAAAAGAATTCACTGGCGTTTTTCGCCGTTGCCAGGCCGGGATTGTTGCGGTGATAACTATCCAGCGCCGCGAACCAGAACAATTTGTTGCGCCGGATGCGGCCGCCCAACCCCAGGCCCATCACGATCTCATGATCGGGCGGCGTGTAGGGCACGGCCGTGAAGGCCGGCACGTCCGCGGTTCCCGTGTTTTGCAACCATGTTGTGAAGGGATTTTGCGCGCCCCAGTTGTTTTGCCGGTCGAAGACAAAGGCCTGGCCGTGCAGCGCGTTCGATCCGCTCTCGGTGCGAATGCCTGCCGCGCCTCCGGCCGGGCGCATCTCCCGGGCCTCGACGTTGCCGGAAACAGTGGTGACTTCGCGAATGGCGGCCTCGCTGACGCCAAAGCCGCGTCCGCCATTCCAACTGCGGTTTGAAGAGTCGGGCTGATCGGTGTTTTCGGCCTGCTGCGCTGGTGATTCAATACCCGCCGCCACGCCAAAAGCCAGCTGCGTGTTCGCGCCGTCGATGCTGATCCCTGCCGCGTCCTGATTGCCGCGGAACGATGCCAGACTGGAGTTCGCCGCCGCGCTGGTGGCTGGCGTGTCGCTTAAAAACTCCTGCCAGCGCCGGCCGCCGATGGGCAAGGCCTGCAGTTGCGCCGCGGAGATGGTGGTGTTGGTGGCCGAAGCCGTGGGAGCTGGCTCAAGCAATGCAGTGGCAATGTGTGGGGTCCGTCGCAGACTCAGCCGTTTGGCGGCCTGCACGCCTTCGGCAACAGCCGTGGGCGTAGACGGAAACACCTCCGGCAAAATTCGCTGCGGAAGCGCCGCGATGAGAGTTGCGGCCAAGGCCGGTTGCAGCGCGGACTGCATGGTGGGCGGCGGCTCGCGCCGCGCCTGGTCAGGAGAGCGGACTGCTGGCTCCGGACGCAGACGCGGCGGGTAGGGAGACGGGGAAGTGGAGGAAGGGGCATGAAGGGTTGAGAGTGGAAATACTTTGGGGGAGGGCTGTTGTTGGGGGAGGGCTGGGGCCGTGGACGAGTTCGTCGCCACGGCGCGGGTTGAGGGTTGCGCCGAAGTGGAGTTTCCCGCTTCGGCGTGGGGGAGGGCCAGCGCCGAAGATCGAGCAAGTTCTTCGGCGCTGAGGGGAGCTTGGGTGGGGGAGGGGTGCAAAGCAGGCCTGGCCGAGGGAATGGCATGGGCAGCCAAAGGCAAGGTCTTGGCCATGACAGGCGGCGCTGCCAGCTGATTTGGGCTGGCGGCCACCAGCAGTGCCGGCGGTGCGGGTTTGAAGGCCACCGCGGCCTGTAACCGCGCCTCGCTGCCTCCACTTACAAAGATGCGATTCAGTTGGGCCTGGCCCAGCCGCGCATCTTCTGCCTCCAGCGTGTACTCGCCGGCGGCGATCTCAGAGATGCGGAATCCGCCATTTTTCGCCGTGGTCGCGCGCGTCTCAGCGCCGGTCGCCACGTTACGCAAAACCACTGAAACCCCTGCCAGCGGCACCGAATGCAGATCGGTCAGCCGGCCGGCCAGCGAGCCAGTTGCGGAGGATTGAATTTCAACGGATGGAGCCGGAGGAAAATCGGTTGGCTCGGACTGGGCACAAACCATCGCCGGCGCGCCCAGGCTGATCGCCATGCACGCCATCGGCTTGCCCCACTTCCGCCTTCCCTCTGCCATTGCTCACCGCCATGGCAGATCCAGGGAAATGATTGATCCCTAAAGCCTTCCCGCTCTTGCGGCGGGTCTCTGCGGCTGCGGAAAGAGGAAGCATACCTCGATAAGTTCCGCGTCCTTGAACTTCTCAGCGATTCTATGCCCTATTGTCGTTGCTTGAGAAGCGGTTTTGGTGACAAATATTAGTTTTTTCACACAATTTTTCAACAAAATTTTCCTCACACTTCGCCTTTCGTCCCCAATTCCTGCTTTTTACTTCATTTTTCGGCCCTCGCAACCGGAATTGGCCCAAGCCCTGGCTCATCCGTCCGATACACTCAATAAAGGACATCTCGGAGCCGGCCGATCAATATGTACGGCCTCTGATCGCTGTTCTCTGTTTACATGTTCATTGACGAAGCCAAAATTCGTGTTAAAGCCGGTGATGGCGGCAACGGCTGCATGGCCTTCCGGCGAGAGAAGTTCGTACCCCGTGGCGGACCCTCGGGCGGCGATGGCGGCCATGGCGGCGATATCTTCATGGAATCGACGCAGCGCCACAACACGCTGATTCACTTCCGCTACAACCCCGAGCACAAGGCCAAGCGCGGCGAACACGGCATGGGTTCCAACTGCACCGGCCAGGACGGCCACTCCATCGTCTTGCAGGTGCCCGTCGGCACCGCGCTTTACGATGCCGAAACCGGCGAGTTGGTGCACGACTTCCAGCAGCCCGATGAGCGTATTGTCGTTGCCAAGGGCGGCCGCGGTGGCCGCGGCAACCAGCACTTTGCCACGCCTACCCATCAGGCTCCGCGCGAGCATGAGATGGGCCGTCCGGGCGAAGAGCGCACCTACCGGCTCGAACTCAAGTTGCTGGCCGACGTCGGCCTGGTCGGTTATCCCAACGCTGGCAAGTCCACTCTGATCTCGCGCATCTCCGCGGCGCGGCCCAAGATCGCCGATTACCCGTTCACCACGCTGGTGCCCAATCTTGGCGTGGTCACCGTCGGCGAAGAGCCCGACGATCAGTCGTATGTCGTCGCCGATGTGCCCGGTCTCATCGAGGGCGCGCACCAGGGCGCCGGCCTGGGCACGCAGTTCCTGCGCCACATCGAGCGCACGCGGATCATCGCCCACCTGGTCGATGTCTCCGACGCCTCGTGCCGTCCCGATCCGGTCGAAGACTTCAAGATCATCAACAACGAGCTAGCCAGCTTCGACTCCGAAGCCCGCGCCAGCGGCGAAGAGACCGAGGCTCAGTCCCTGGCTACCAAGCCCATGATCGTTGTCGCCACCAAGATCGACGCCGCCAACCCCGCCAAGCTCAAAAAGATCGCCGCTCACGCCAAGCGCCGCAAGCTGGAGTTCTATGCCATCTCGGCCGTTACCGGCGAGGGCATCGACGAGCTGAAATGGGCCATGGCCAAGCGCCTGCGCGGCTAACTTCACTTACACAAAACTCACGGATTTTATTGACTTAGTGCGTGGTTTTACTTATGGTCAATCTGCTTTCAAATTCCGCGCATATTCAGTTGTTACACGAAAAAATCGCATCGAGTCGCAGCGATGATGAGTTGTTGTTGTGGTTGATCTTGATGACATCCTGCAAAATATATTTAAAGGATGCTCAGGTGATTGATTCACCTTCCCCCAATGTATTGGCTCCTCTTACCTGGAGAGGCGCGGCAGAAGTTATTGCTTATTCGTTAAGGGATGAAAGTGATCAAGATAGAACGATGCCTGAATACTGGTATAGGCTGTATTGTGACCATTATGAAACGATGAAAAGTATGAATCTATCCGTTGTATTGCATGAGTACATCGTTTCTCTTGATAATGATGACCGGATCAATAAAGCTTGTATTGATGAATCAATTGGATTGTAAGCAACCATACGATAATCAATATGAACGGGCTAGGATATCTCGGTGGAGCGCGGCGGCAATACGGAACCAGACGAGCAGTGCTCTTAAGCATTTACCGCTGAATCTTCAATACATGATTTCCCAGTAAATCCTTGCGGGCTCCGGGGGGACAAGCTATACCCGCCTTTCCAGCATAGAATGCGGTAAGAGTAGATTACGTCCTTCCGTTTTACGGAGCATCAGCCCGCGCTCCCCATGGATCAGGCACAAGAGATTCGCATCGCACTATCCCACCCTGGCGACAAAAACAAAAGCGTCGCGAGGGTGGGGCACCTAAACCGTGTTGCAATTCATAATGGCCTGGTCAATAGGCGTGGCGTAAACAAAACGGATCGCCGGAACTGCCGATTCCTCTGGCGGACAAGTTTTTTCCTCCCGTATCGGAACTCCGCGTCAAGTATCGCTTTCCGCTGCCGATGAGAAGATAAGCCGGGGGAGTGGCGATGGCGAGCAAGACTCGAGTCCTGTTGATTGAAGACTCCACGTTCTTTAGTCATCTGGTCAATAAAGCAATCGATGAGCGGATCGGCGCCGAGGTCGCTACGGCATTCACTTTTGCCGAGATGCAGGAGCTTGTGGCGCAGGCCAAGGAGCCCTTCAATCTGGCGCTGGTGGATCTGGACCTGCCCGACGCGCATCATGGCGAAGCCGCCGAATGGCTGGCCCAGCAAAACATTCCCAGCATTGTCTTTACCGGCATGTTCTCCGAGGATCTGCGCGAGCGGTTGCTGGCGCAGAAGATGATCGATTATGTCGTCAAAGACACCCCCTCGAGCCTGGAATATCTGATCGGTCTGGTCGAGCGGATTCACCGCAACCGTGAACATATGGCTCTGGTCGTTGACGATTCGCGGGCCTCGCGCGATTATATCCGCGACCTGTTAACCAGCTATCAGTTCCAGGTGATCGAGGCCAGCAACGGCTATGAGGGGTTGAGTATTCTCGAATCCAATCCTAATGTGCGACTGGTGCTGACCGACTACTTCATGCCGGATATGAACGGCATCGAGTTGGTGAAGCGCATTCGTCTGCGGCACAATGCGGACCGGCTGGCGATCATCGGCGTTAGCGCTGGCGGCGGCAGCGCGTTGTCGGCGCAGTTTATCAAGAACGGCGCCAATGACTTTCTTATCAAGCCGTTTCTGCGCGAGGAGTTTTTCTGCCGCATCAACCAGAACCTGCGCATGACCGAGCTGGTGGACCGGTTGACCGAGATTGCCAACCGCGATGCGCTGACCGGCATTCACAACCGCCGTTTTCTTTACGACACCGGCGAAGTGTTGCTGGCCAACGCGCAGCGCAAGCACGTCTCATTAACCGCGGCCATCATCGACATGGATTTCTTCAAAGATATCAACGACCGCTATGGCCATCCCAACGGCGACATCGTTCTGAAGCGCATCGCCAACCTGATCCGTAGCCTGGCCAGGAAGACCGATGTGGTAGCGCGTATCGGCGGCGAGGAGTTTGCCATTCTGGCTGTCAACATGGATGCCAACTCGGCAGCCGAATACTTCGAACGCCTGCGCGCGGCCATCGAAAACGAGCAGATCTTCTTTGATGGCCAGCAAGTCCGCGTTACTGCCAGCATCGGTGTTTACCTGGCCCAGGAAAACGATTTGAGCACGATTCTGCGCCGCGCCGACCGCATGCTCTACAAGGCCAAGGAGGGCGGCCGCAATCGCGTCGAAATCTCCTGACCGCGCCTCAGGCGGGGTATCGCAACTTTCCTTCACGATTTCGCTTTGGGCGGGTAGAAACCTGACCCGTGATCTGGATTACTCCGCTTCGTCGAGATCGACAAGGCCCTTGGGCAACTCCATCTCCACGCGGCGGGTGTCGAAGTCGATCTTGCGCAGGTAGCTTTTGGCGAAGGGAATCAGCACCTCGCCTTTGGTGCCGCGGACCACCAGCAGCGGCGCGGCTCCGCCCGAGCGGTCCACATCTTCGATGGGACCAATTGCAACCGGCGTGGGGCCGGCAAAATCGATCACGGTGCAGCCAACAAGATCGGAGATGTAGGTCTCATCTTCGGCCAGTGGAGCGCGCTCGGCGTGAGGGATGGCCACGATCCAGCCCTTCAGTTCCTCGGCGGCCGAGATCGAATCCACGCCGGCAAAGTGTAGAACGATGGCGCCCTTATGGAGCCAATGAGATCTAAGCTCGACGGCGCGAGCCGGAGCTTGCGTGGAGGTGGGAGAGGCAACGCCGGCCGCAGAGGACAGCTCAGGCGGCAGCAGCCAGAGCTGCTTGCGTTGGCCAAACCTTTCGGGAAAATCCGTCAGTACCCCAGCGAGAACCTCGCCCTTGCGCCCTTGCGGGCGGCGTATCCGCGCCAGCCATACCCAAGGCCCGGGGGAATCTGGCACGGTGAACCTCGCTTCCAACAGACACCAACAGCGGATGCGTCAGTGCGCGTCTTCTTCTTCCAGGATGTCGAGCGTATAGCGGTGGTGCAACTTCATGCTCACCGCCCCGAGGATGGTACGCATGGAGCGCGCCGTGCGCCCCTGCTTGCCGATGACCTTGCCCACATCCTGTGCCGCAACCCGGAGTTTGAGCACAGTGCTCTCCTCCCGGTTCACGGACTCAACTTCGACGGCATCCGGCTCATCCACCAAGGCCCGTGCAATTTCGCGGACCAGTTCGTCCACTTGCAATGTTTCTACTGGGGTCATGATCTTGCCTCTGACCTACTGCGTTCGCAAATTGGCGACTATAAAGCCGTGCGCGAATACTACCACGCGATATTGCCATGAGCAACGTAATCCACGCAGGGTCGTGGGGGACGAAGGGCGGCAGGAGAGGTCCCGGCCTGCCGCCGGATGAGCAGCTAAGCGGCCTGCTGGGCCGCAACGGGAGCCGGATTCTTGGCGACCAGCTTCTCCATCGTATCCGAGAGCTGAGCCCCTTTACTGCGCCAATAGGCAATCCGGTCATGCTTCAGATTGACCGAAGCCGGGTTGGTGCGGGGATTGTAGGTGCCAACCACCTCGATGGAGCGGCCATTGCGGGCCCGGTCCTTCTCGATGACGACGACTCGGTAATACGGTTGTTTACGGGCGCCAACGCGCGCCAAACGAATCATAACCACGTTGAATCGGTTCCTTTCCTTATTCCTCGGCTTGCAGTGGCATCAGCCTGCCGCCTGGCCGCCCATCTTCCGCCGGGTCCAGCCGCTGAGCGCTCCTGCATACTAACGGCCGGACACCGGGCCCGGCCGTCGATAGCAACACTTAAGTATCGCCGATATCGGTCCCTGGAAGCAAATCGCCCCCACCCGCTGATCCATAATAAAGGTGCAGAACGGGCGAGTACGCAATCGGGAACCTATGGATCGGGGCCTTGCCGCCACAGGCGCGCCGGAGCTTGCACCATGAACCGCGAATATCACGAGTGGCCGTCCCCGCCGTTGGGCCGGCCCATGGAACTGCTGGTCTTTGGCCATGCCGGCCAGCCCGTCATCGTCTTTCCTACCTCCGGCGCACGCTTTTTCCAGTTCGAGGAGCAGGGCATGGTTGCCGCCCTGGCGGGCAAAATCGAGGCCGGCCAACTGCAATTATTCTGCCTCGATTCAGTTGACCAGCAGAGCTGGTACAACCGCGGCGTTCCGCCACGCCGCCGCATCGAGCGCCACATGCAGTACGAGCAATATGTCACCGCCGAGGTGGTTCCCTTCATCCAACGCATGAACGCCGATCAGCGCCTGTTGGCCTTGGGTTGTAGCTTCGGTGGCTACCACGCCGTCAATATCGCCCTGCGCCATCCCGAACTCTTCCACGGCTTTGTCTCCTTTTCCGGCGTCTTTAACCTGGCCCGCTTCCTCGACGGCTATTGCGACCAGGACTGTTACTTCCACCTGCCCACCTTCTACCTGCCTCACCTCTCCGACCCTTGGTACCTCAACCATTTCCGCGACAGCCAATACATTTTGGCCACCGGTTGGGACGACCAGTGCCTGGAACAGAACCAAGACCTCAACCGCTTGCTCAACGAAAAATATATTCCCCACCAGTTCCACGTTTGGGGCACCACCAACTCCCATGACTGGCCTACCTGGCGCCAGATGGCGCAACAGTATTTGTGAAGCAGGGACCAAGGGACCATGACTGGCGCGGCGAATGTTTTTGATTCTCCAGCTTGCGTGATTGAGGGGGATGATTGCTTCGGGCGCGGCAAGGGGAAGGGCTTTAGGTCAAGCGCGAACCGGGTGTTGCGCAAAGCGGGAGCCGGGCGTTGACACTTGGGGGACGGGAGGAATATGCTCCCGGAGTTAGCGATAACTCTATTATCGAGCGAGGCTCTTCCGCCGTGATGCAACCCGCAAATGCCGTTTCCATCGATCCGCACTCCATACCTCAGCGCAAACTGGCCTCCGGCGCCACCATGCCGGCCATTGGCCTGGGGACCTTCGGCTCCGATCACGTGACTCCGCGCGAGGTCGCGCAATCGGTGCTTTCCGCTGCCGCCGCCGGTTACCGGCATTTTGACTGCGCCTCTGTTTATGGCAACGAGGCCGAGATCGGCGCCTCGTTGCAGACAATTCTGCAAAGCGGAATCCGGCGCGAAGAACTGTGGATCACCTCCAAGCTGTGGAACGACAAACACGGCGAAGACGATGTGATCGCCTCGTGCAAGAAGTCTCTCGCCGACCTCAGGCTGGAGTATCTCGATCTGTATCTGGTGCACTGGCCGTTTCCCAACTTCCACGCGCCGGGCTGCGATGTGAGCTCACGCTCGGCCGACTCCAAGCCCTATATTCACGAGAACTACATGAAGACCTGGCGGAAGATGGAAGAGCTCGTAGACATGGGCCTTGTCCGTCACATCGGCACCTCGAACATGACCATTCCCAAGCTCAAGCTGCTGCTCGGCGACGCGCGCATCCGGCCGGCGGTCAACGAAATGGAGTTGCACCCGCACTTCCAGCAGCCGGAGCTGTTCCAATATGTCGTCGAAAACGGATTGTTGCCGATTGGGTATTGCCCCATCGGTTCGCCGGGCCGGCCCGAGCGCGACCGCACGCCCGAGGACACCGTGCCAACCGAAGATCCGGTGATCGTCGAGATCGCGCGCAACCACGGCACGCATCCGGCCTCGATCTGCATTCAATGGGCGATCCAGCACGGGCAGGTGCCGATCCCGTTTTCCATTCACCACTTCCGCGAGAACCTGGCCGCCGCCATCGCCGAGCCTTTGACCGAGGCCGAGATGAAGGCCATCGCCGCCATCGACCGCAACTGCCGGCTGATCAAAGGCCAAGTCTTTTTGTGGAAGCAGGATCAGAGCTGGGAAGATCTTTGGGATGTGAACGGCGAGATTACGCCGGCGTAGGAACGAGCTGTCAGCTTTTAGCTTTTAGCTGGTTCGTGCGGAACGCACGCAGTTGGCGGCTGCAAGACAAAGCTGATGGCTGATAGCTGTTTTTTGGAGATTGAAAAAATGACACAGAAGACCATGACCGCCGCATATTTGCCCGGTAATTCGACCGTGGAGATGCGCACCGTGTCTGTACCCGAGCCCGGCCACGGAGAAGTGCTGCTGCGCGTAAAAGCCTCGACGATCTGCGGCTCCGACATTCGCTGCATTTATCACGAGCATCTGGGCAAGGGGCCGGAGGGCTACCAGGGCGTGATCGCCGGGCACGAGCCTTGCGGCCAGATTGTCGCCGCTGGACCGGGTTGCCGGCGCTTCAAGGAAGGCGACCGCGCGATTGTCTATCACATCTCCGGCTGCGGCGTGTGCAACGACTGCCGGCGCGGCTACATGATCAGCTGCACCAGCGAGAAGTATCGCCGCGCTTACGGCTGGCAACGCGACGGCGGCATGGCCGAGTTCATGATCGCCGAGGAGAAAGACCTGATCGCATTGCCCGACGAGCTGAGCTATGCCGACGGCGCGCAGGTGGCCTGCGGATTCGGCACGGTGTACGAAGGCCTCGCCAAGATCGGCATCGACGGCAGCCATGCCGTGCTGGTCACCGGACTGGGGCCGGTAGGATTGGCCACCGCCGCATTGAGCCGCAAGCTTGGCGCGCAACAGATCATCGGCATCGACATTGTGCCTGAACGGCTGAAGATCGCGCGCGATTTGGGATTGTGCGACAAAGTGCTCGTCTCTGGAGCGGACAACGTTGCCGAGGTTAAGCGGCTGACGGGCGGCCGCGGCGTGGAGCGCGCTGCCGACTGCTCGGCCAACGATCAGGCCCGCGCCACCGCCATTCGCGCTACGCGCAAGTGGGGCCGCATCGTCTTTATCGGCGAGGGCGGACGCGTGGAGTTCAACCCCTCGCCCGACATCATTCACGATCAGAAAACGATCTACGGTTCCTGGGTGACCTCGACCTGGTTGATGGAAGAGCTGGTGGAGCGGCTGGTGCGCTGGAATCTGCACCCGGCCGAGATCATCACCCACCGTTTCGCGCTCGACCGCGCTGCCGACGCTTACGCGCTGATGGCCACGGGCAAATGCGGCAAGGTGGCCGTTTGCCAGGACGAGGAACTAAAATAGCGCCGGAAGCGAGGTGCATATGAACGGCGCATCAAGAGAGACTCAACCTGACTGGGAGCGGAAGCTCGAGCAACTTCTTCCGCTCTACGGTCATCGCAACTGGATCGTAATCGCCGACGCGGCATATCCGGCGCAATCGCGGCCGGGAATTGAGACCATCGTCACTGGCGCCCAACAGATTGAAGTTGTCGCCAAGGTACTGGGCGCGCTGGCGGCTGCGCCGCATGTACGCGCCAACGTCTATCTCGACGAGGAACTGGAATTTGTCGCCGAGGCCGATGCGGCGGGGGTCACGCGCTATTGCGAACAATTGGCCGGATTACTCGAATCCGTCAATCGGGTAACTCTTTCGCACGACCATATCATTGCCAAGCTCGACCAGACGGCACAACTGTTCAATGTGCTCATCCTCAAAACCACCATGACGATTCCCTACACGTCGGTCTTTTTCGAGTTGGGCTGCGGCTACTGGACGAACGAGGCCGAGACGCGGCTGCGCCAGGCCATCGCCGCCAGCGAATAATTGCTTTTCCGATCGTGTTGTCTCGTTAAATAAATCTGAAAGGACGATCTCAGATGATTCTCCATCGCAGAAAGATGTTGCAACTGATGGGCGGAAGCTGCTCCGCCCTGGCTCTGGCAAAGTTTACTCGCGCGCAAGCCGCGCCTTTCGCGCCCACGCGCGAGTCGCTCAAGCGCTACCGCATTCCCGACTGGTTTCGCGACGCCAAGTTCGGCATCTGGGCGCACTGGGGGCCGCAGTCGGCCATCGAATACGGCGACTGGTACGCGCGCAACATGTATATCCAGGGCACCGATCAGTATGACTATCATGTACAAACCTATGGACACCCGAGCAAGGTCGGCTACAAAGATCTGATCGGCAACTGGAAGGCCGAGAAGTGGGATCCGGAGCATCTGATCGATCTTTACAAAAAAGCCGGCGCCAAATATTTCGTCTCGATGGGAATGCACCACGACAACTTCGATTTGTGGAACTCGAAACACACGCGCTGGAACTCGGTGGCGATGGGGCCGAAGAAAGATATCGTCGGCATTTGGCGCGATGCGGCACGCAAGGCCGGCCTGCGCTTTGGCGTCAGCGAGCATTTGTGGATCAGCTACAAGTGGTGGTCGGTTAGTCACCAATCGGACAAGAGCGGCTCGCTGGCCGGCGTCTCGTATGACGGCGCCGATCCCAACTTCGCCGACCTCTATCACGACGCCGACAGCGCGCGTTTTGGCGACAAGCTGGACTGGAACGACGACGGCATTCCCGGCGCTTGGAAGCAACACTATCTGGACCGCGTCACCGATCTGATCGAGCAGCATCAGCCCGACCTGCTTTACACTGACGGCCACTTGCCCTTTGAGGACTACGGCTTGAAGGTGGTTTCGCGGCTTTACAACGTGAGCGCCGAGGCCAATGGCGGCCATGTCGAGGCGGTCTACAACAGCAAAGAGCCGACCGACTGCGCCGTGGGCACCTGCGTGCTGGATCACGAGCGCGGCGTCGCCGACTCGATCTCGCCCGAGCCCTGGCAGAGCGACACCTGCATCGGACAATGGCACTACAAGCGCGGCCAACGCTACAAAACCACGAAGAAGGTCATCGATCTGCTGGCCGACATTGTGAGCAAAAACGGCAACCTGCTGTTGAACATGCCGCTGCCCAGCTCAGGCGCACTGGATTGGGAAGAACTGGAGGTTCTCGGCGGCATTACCAAGTGGATGAGTGTGAACGGCGAGGGCATCTATGCGACGCGGCCGTGGAAGATCTACGGCGAAGGGCCATCGACCAAGGTCGAGCTGAAATCCGAGGGCTTCAACGAAGACAAGCGCAAAGACTTTACCGCCGAGGACGTGCGCTTCACGGCCAAAGGCTCGACGCTTTACGCCTTTGTAATGGGCTGGCCGGAGCGCGAAGCCGTGGTGCAAGCGCTGGGCGCGAATAGCCCGCAGAATCCCGGGAAAATACAGCGCGTGCAACTGCTGGGCTACGATGGGCAGCTTAACTGGAAGCAGACCGACGACGCGCTGCGCGTACAGATGCCCGCGGAAAAAATCTCCGCGATCGCCATCGCATTGAAGATTGAGCTGGCATAAGCGCTGAGTGTTTTGCGATCGAAGAAGCGATCTGCGAACCTTTGCAAATGCCGGTTCCGCGTGATGTTCGTAGAGCGGGAAGATAGAAAATAGTGTTCCATCTCCCGCTGTGGCCGGCTACCGTCCGCCAGCGGCGGACGGTGCTCTGTTCATTTTGCGGAGCCGAGTAGAAATTCGGCAATGTGCTTTGCCACGGCCTCCGGATCGCCGCGCAGGCCCATGTGATCCTGGCCCACCAGCGGCTGGATGCGCGTGTCGTCCAGCACGGCGGCGAGGGCGCGGGTGGAGTCGTGGTAAGGGCGGTCGGGACTGGTCGAACCTACCAGCAACAGCACCGGGCAACGCAGCGCGCGATAGGGCTCGGCCGTGGTGATCGCGTCCATGGCTTCCAACTCGCAGGTCCAGGTGGGCGCCAGGTGGCACAGCCGCGGCCAGCCCTTCGAGGTGCGGATGGCTTCAAGAACCTGCGGGCGGAGCCGCGTGAATTCGGTGAGCCCGATCTCCATGGCGCGCTCGTTGTTGCCGGCGGCGACGGCCCGGGCATAGCCGGCCAGCGGCGCGCCGGCCACCGGCCCACCCACCGAGAGTGGCGCTTCGTACAGAATCAGCTTGGGCACCGGCCGCCGCAGGGCCGCACCCATGGCACAGATGGCTCCGTAGGAGTGGCCGGCAAGCACCGCCCCTGGCCCAGCCGCGTCAAGCACGGCGCAAATGTCTTCGTACTCGTGCTCAATCGAGTATGGTCCATGGCCCAAGCCACTGCCGCGGCGTCCGCGCCGGTCCATCGCGTAGCAGGTAAAGCGCGTGGCCAGCAGCTTGGCCGCCGGCATCCAATCGGTGTGCGTGGAAACGCTGCCGTGCACCATGACGATTGCCGGGCCCCGGCCCAGCTTGCGATATCCGATTCTCGTTCCGTCGGCCGAGCGCACCGACTCTTCGGCCGCCATTGCCGCTGGATGTTCTGCATGTGTTGCGATCACATTTTCTATCGTAGTACCCGGCCGCGGCGTGGCCGCCGCCGGTCCCAGAATAAGGAACTCCCGTTTGCCCGCAAATACAAAGGGCGCCCATCCCGAGCGCCCCTCGTTTGCTGCCTAATGGCTACGGATCACCGCCTGCTGGCCACCGGTTCTTGCGCCGGCTTCCAAATGGCTTCCATCTCTTCCAGCGTGCGGCCCTTGGTCTCGGGCACGAACTTGGCCATGAACACGGCCGCCAGCAGGCCCATCCCGCCGTAGATCCAGTAGGCAAAGCCTTGCTTGAACTGGGCCACCAGAAATGGATTCTTGTCGAGAATGGGGAAGGTCCAACTGACGAGCAGGTTGGCGATCCACTGCACGGCCACCGCCACGGCCATCGCCTTGCCGCGAATCTGGTTGGGGAAGATCTCGGCCAAAAGCACCCAGGTCACCGGCCCCCAGGAAACGGCGAAGCCGGCCGTGTAGACCAACATGCAGACCAGCGCGAAGTTGCCCTTGGCGCCCAAACACAAAGTCGTGCCCAGCGAAATCATGCTCACCGCCATCACCAGCGCGCCGATGATCTGCAGCGGCTTGCGGCCGAAGCGGTCGACGGTAAAGATGGCCACCGTGGTGAAGGTCAAATTGACCGCGCCGACGATGATCGTCTGCAGCAGCGAGGCATTGGTGGTCATGCCCATGCCTTTGAAGATGTCCGTCGCGTAGTAAAGCACTACGTTGATGCCGACGAACTGCTGGAAGACCGACAGCATGATGCCGGCAAAGATCAGCAGAATGCCGAAGGAAAACAGCTTGCCCGAGTGATGTTCGCCCAGCGAGGCGCGAATTTCGGCCAGTTCTTTTTCGCCTTCTTCGGCCGTTACCAGCTTGGCCAGCACGGCGCGGGCGCCGCTCTCATCGCCCTTGAGCATCAGGTAGCGCGGCGTCTCGGGCACGAAGAACAGCAACAGCAGAAACAGGCTCGCCGGAATGGCGCCGGAAAGGAACATGTAGCGCCAGCCGATGGTGTTCAGCCAGGCGTCGCCGCTGCCGGATTTGGAGATGCCGAAGTTGACAAAATAAATCACCAGCATGCCGAAGATGATGGCGAACTGGTTCCAGGCCACCAGATTGCCGCGCACCTTGGGCGGCGCGATTTCGGCGATGTACATCGGCGACAGCATCGAGGCCAGTCCCACGCCGATGCCGCCTAGAATGCGGTACACCATGAAACTGGCCATGAAGCCCGGGCCACCGTGGCCGATGGGCGCAAAGGGAAACTCGGGCGCGGCGGCGCCCACGGCCGAGATCAGAAACAGCAACGCGGCGATTACCAGCCCGCGCTTGCGGCCGATATGCGTGCTTACCCAGCCGCCAGCGAGCCCGCCGACGATGCAACCGATCAGCGCGCTGGAAACCACAAAGCCCAGCAACGAGTTGGCGGCGTTGGCCTGGGCGGCGTTGGTCAGATCCGTGAACCGCGGATCGATGAAGTAAACCTTCAGACTATCGACCGCGCCGTTGATCACGGCCGTGTCGTAGCCAAAAAGCAATCCACCCAGCGTGGCGATCAGGGTGAGCAGCAGTACGTAAGGATTCATTCGCGACATAAGATTCCTAAGACAACAGATTGGAATTCGACGCCAACTGGCATCGTTGCCATTCAGATTCCGACTCTTCCTGCGAAACTTTGTCCCACCGCGATGCCATGGCCCACGATGATCAAGCGCACGGTACTCCCCGCCAGCCGCAAGGCTATTCCTGCATTGCAGCCGCATCCCGCCTCAACCGGTCGAAGCGGCAACTTCCAGAGCCCTGAATCTGAATCACAGAAATCATAGATCATTGGGTCAACGGCTGGCTGTTCGACCGTATTGCTTCCCTCCCGCCGGGCGAGGATCTGGAGCGGCAGGCAACGCCCCCGCGCCAGCCGCGAATCTTGCCACTCATCGGCGGGTACATGGTCATGAAGGGGAAAGAATGAACTCCCCGGTCCCTTGGTGGCGAGGGAACGGGGAGGCCGGTTAGCACTTCGGGTGGGGATTCTTGAAGTCGAGTTCGACCGGCGTCCAGTCGGAGAGGCGCTTGGCGTTGATCTGGTCGTCGGTCGGGTTGGAGGGCAGCGACGAGCGGGTCAGCGCCACCAGCACTTTGACCTTGCCCTTCAGGCAGTCGGAGGCGAGCATCTTGGCAAAGTCCGTGCTGGCCAGGTTTACATAATCGTCGGACAGAGCGCCGTCGGCTCCGTGAATATCCGTCGCCGCCATTACGATCTTGTCGTAGACCGGGGTCTTGGCCTTCGCCTCCGAGGTGTCGATTTTAATCACCAGAACCGCGCGCGACTCGACCATTTCTGGATTGGCCACGAACTTGATCGCCGGCAGTGTGAGCCCCGCCGGGTTAGCCTTGGCCGGCGCCGCCCCGAACGACAGACGATAGGGAGCGCCCTTCCATTTGGGCGTAATGGGAATACCGGAATTCGGATCCTGGCTTTTGCACCCGGCCAGCAATACCAACGCCGCGAACATAACAACCATGCCTGTTTTCACGCCATCCTCCTCAAGCTATTTTTAGGACGCGACAGGATAGCATTTTGCAGGGACCAGGGACTAGGGAACAAGGAATTGCTGCTCGACAGGAAGCCATTTGCTGGCACGGTTTCGGCCGTGCCGCAAAGTCCGCTCAAAATCGAAAGGTTTTAAACCCCTGAGGGGGTATTGAAGGGGTTTGGATTTAAGCCACAGGCTGGGATTCGGACATCTCTTTGCGCGCGTTGTGGCCAGCCAGAATACGCGCAATCCAACTATTCAGACTCACGCCTTCGGCTTCGGCCTCTTCGGCCAGTTCCCGGTGCAGACTCTTGGCAATACGCAGCACAAACCGGCCGCTGTATTGCGGAGCCTCTTCCGGCGCGGGGACTTCGAGCCCGGCGGCCAGACGGCTTTCGATCCACGCTTGCCTTGATAGCTCTAAAGACGCCAATGCCTCTTGCGGGCTTTCTCCATCGGCTTTGCAGCCCGGCAATTCGGGATGTCCGGCGATCCAAAATCCGTCAGGATCGTACTGCAGCGCAATGCGGTAGTTTTGACTCATCGAATACTGAACGTTTTCCATCGGATGCCCCTACTCGTAAAGCCCAATCTCTTCCATCGCGTCGAGAAAATCCTGCACGTATGCGCGTTTCACCAGCGATGTTCCGTGCGGCGTCACTACGTTGAAAGTGTTCGATCCGACCGTGAAGCCATGATGACTTCCCCGCGGATTCCGATGCGCGTAAGGCAGCTCGCGAGCTTGGCAATAAGGTTGAACGTGATTGTCAAGCAGAGCAAGCAACTCGTCGAAGCGAACGTTTTTCACGCTGCTGGCGATTTGCCTCACTCGTAGCTTGAGACGATCATCGTCCATCTATCGATATAGTATCACTTGTAGTATCAAATTTTCCCGCAAAAGTATGCAAGATTTCCCGTAATGGGAATATGAGACGCGATATGTCTGGATGCATTTATAAGAATCCCTAGACGAGAAACTCGCACTTGGACACTTGACACAGCCGATTTGCATATAATCGAGGCGCAGCTTCGAACACTATTTCAGAATGCCCAGGATTATCAACTTAAGGGATTGCCTTGAAAGGCTTACGCTTTCGAGGGTTTTGGGGGCGGAATGAATAATCTACTAAGTACGAAACAGGTAGAGACATTAGAGGTGTCGATTGAGGAGGCCACTCGGTCAACGGATGTAGGAGTAAAGCGGTTCATTGAACCCGCTTACGGGACGCTGGCTAGAGCGCTAGCGAAACGACCGCATATCGTTTTTGGCCGAAGAGGCTCTGGAAAATCAAGTCTCCTTCGAAAAGCGGTTGCTGATCTGACAGTTGACCGCAGGCCGACGGCTTTCGTTGATCTTGAATCTTTCAAGGGCCACAGTTACCCGGATGTACTGATCAGTGTCCTTATTCAAACGTTTGATCGTTTTTCTGAGTGGCTAGCAACAGCAGCAGTTCATCCAGCTAGGAAAACTACGTTTTGGCAAAAGCTCCTGGGGGCTGTGCCGCAGCGTAGGCCCTTCGATAAAAAGAAATCAGCGGATCTTCGGAAGAAGTTTATCACCGAAATTAAGATTCTCACCAAAGCGCTACACGAGAATGATGAAGTCGAGACAGAGACGAAAGTTCGAACCGAAGAGGGCTCCTCGGCTGATGCTTCTGTTGGCGGATCGATTGCATCCGGACCTGCGAGAGTTAGCACCGGTTTGTCGCAGCATTCGCATAATTTGGTAGAGGCAGAAGCGAAAGAATGCTACACGCGCAATAAGCAGGATCTCCTTCACCGACGAATAATTGATTACCAAAAAATCTTCCGCGATTTAGCTGCGCTATCGGGAGGAGATTCATATTTGTTTCTCGATGATCTTTACCACATACGTCGATCGGACCAAGCGCGTGTTATCGACTATTTCCATCGCTTGGGGAAGAGTTCAAATCTTTGGATTAAGATCGGTACGATTCGGCATAGATCCTCATGGTACGTGAATGGTGACCCGCCAATTGGTGTAAAGATTGGTGATGATGGAGATGAGATAGATCTTGACCTCACGTTAGAAAAGTATCAGCAAGCAAAGGACTTTCTTTCGCGCATTTTGAAGGGCTTTTTCGCTGATGCAATCCTTAAGGTGGAAGACATACTCTCAGACGGAGCCCTTGATAGATTGGTGCTTGCATCAGGCGGTGTTGCGCGGGACTTTCTTGGAATCTTCCGCCGCTCAATTGCAGTTGCCCGCAACCGGCCGGTTGGAGCTCGCGGGCCTAAGATTGGTGTAGAAGACGTGAATGCAGCTGCCGGTGAGTACGACCAGTACAAACGTGAGGAGCTAAGGAGGGATACTTACAAGGATGACGAAATAACAATCGATCAAGAGTTCATCAAGATAAGAGAGTTTTGCTTGCAATCAGCCAACGCGAATTGCTTTTTGATTGGCAAGGATGTTGAACCAAGTCTTTTCGATCGCATTGAAGAACTTACCGATTTACGCCTGATTCACAAGGTGCGGTCGAGAGTAACGATCTCAAGCAGACCTGGAAAATTGTTTGAGGCTTATATGCTCGATGTTAGCCAGTACGCGGCATCGCGCAAGAAGCGGAAGTTGGAGATTATCGAATTCTGGAGACCCGACTCTACCGAGCGTCTCAGACGGGTAAGTCAGATCTATCCACCTACCGAGATTCCCGAGTGATCCGACACAAGGTTAACTGAGGTTTCGGTGGGGCAGTTGAGCAACGTGCAAGTTCGGCTGCCCCACCGCGGGTGGCTATTCCTCTTCTTCATCCACCGGCCGCTTGGCGTTGGCCAGGATCTTTTCGGCCACGGCTTGCGGGACGATGTCGTAGTGGCTGATTTCCATGCGGTAACTGCCTTTGCCCTGGGTCATTGATGTGAGTAGCGTGCCGTAGGTGAGCATCTCGGCCATGGGAACCTCGGCGTTGATCACCGTCGAACGGCCCTTGGAGTCCATGCCGTGCACGCGGCCGCGGCGGGAGTTCAAATCGCCCATCAGCGTGCCGGCGAATTCCTCGGGAGCTTCGACGACGACCTTCATGACGGGTTCGAGCAGGCAGGGCTTGGCCTGCTCCATGCACTTTTTGAAGGCGATGCGGCCGGCGGTTTTGAAAGAGAGTTCGTTGGAATCGACCTCGTGATAACTGCCGTCGTAGAGGGTGACCCGGAAGTCGACGACCGGGTAGCCGGCGAGAAAGCCGCGCGCGGCAGTCTCGATGATGCCTTTTTCAACGGCCGGAATAAAGCCCTTGGGAATGGCGCCACCGAAGATGTCGTTGACGAACTCGAAGCCTCCGCCGCGCGGCATCGGCTCCATCTTGATCTTGCAGTCGCCGAACTGGCCGTGGCCGCCGGATTGTTTTTTGTGCCGGCCCTGCGCGTCGGCCTTGCCGCGGATGGTTTCGCGGTAAGGAACCTTGGGCGCTTTGAGCGTGACTTCGGCGTGGTAGCGCTTTTTGAGCCGGCTGACGATGGCCTCGATGTGCTGCTGGCCGGCGCCGGCGATGAGAAATTCGTTGGTCTGCGGGTCGCGGTAGAAGCTGATCAGCAGATCCTCTTCCATGAGCTTGTGGATGGCCGGGGCGAGCTTGTCTTCGTCGGCGCGGGTCTTGGGCTCGATGGCGTAGGTCATGGCTGGCTCGGGCAGCGCGGGCAGCGCGAGCGTGGTTTCGCCGCCTTTCAGGCCCAGCACGTCGCCGGTGAGCGTTTCACGCAGCTTGGCCACGGCGCCCAGATCGCCAGCGTGCAGTTCGGGAACCTCGACCGGTTTGCGGCCTTGCAGCACGCTCAGGTGAGCGAGCTTTTCCTGGCTGCGGCGGGTGAAGTTGTCGAGCGTGGCGTCGTTTTTGACGACTCCGCCCAGCACTTTGAAGAAGGTAATGCGGCCGGCGAAGGGATCGCTCATGGTCTTGAAAACCAGCGCGCTGACGGGCGCGCTATCGGCGACTTTGCGGTCGGCGTAGACCTGCTCGGTGGGCGCCGGCGCGTAGGTCTTCAAAAAGTCCAGCAGCCGGTCGAGGCCGATGTTGGCCAAGCCGCTCGAAAACAGCACGGGGAAGATGCGGTCTTCACGGATGGCCTCGTGCAGCGCGGCGGTCAGGTGCTCGGGCGGCAACGTGCCCTTGTCGAAGAACTCTTCCATCAGCTCGTCTTTGCCTTCGGCGACCAGCTCGATGAGCGCCTCGTGGCGGGCCTTGGCGTCGGCGGCCAGCGCGGCGGGAATTTCTGCCGAGACTTTGCCGCGGCCATCGCCGCCGGGAGTGTAAATGGAGGCCTCCATGGTCACCAGATCGACCACGCCGTGAAAGCCCTGCGCATCGACGATGGGCAACTGGACGGGCACGCAGTTGCGGCCCCAGCGCTCGCCAAAATCGTCAAGCAGAGCGTTCAATCCGCCGCCGCCGCCGGCCTTGGGACTATCCAACTGATTGACGACGACGATGCGCGGAACCTGCGCCTCTTCGGCAAAGCGCCAAACGCGCTCGGTGACCGGTTGAATGCCGCTCTGCGCATTGATCAGAACCACGGCCGTTTCAACGGGTAGAAGCGCCGCGCGGGCCTCGTGCGTGAACATATGAAAGCCGGGAGTATCGATAAGGTTGATTTTGACGCCCTGCCACTCGGCAAAGGCCACGGCGTTTTGCATGGTCATGCCGCGGGCGATCTCTTCCTCGTCATAGGCGGTTGCGGCCGAGCCGTCTTCAACGCGGCCCTGCGTGGGTGTCATCTTGGCGGCATGCAGCAGCGCGGCGACCAGCGTGGTTTTGCCGCTGTGCGCATGCCCCACTACAGCTACGTTGCGGATCTCACTTCCCTGATAGGTCTTCATGGAGTTCTCCTCGGCGTACGTCTTCGGCAGGCCCGCGCCAGCGGAAAGGCGCGGGATTGGATGGTTTGTGATTGAAAACAGGTGGTTTTCGAGTGCAAGAAAGATAAAAATCTGAATCGGACAGGAGATGCAGAGACTGCAACGCGGCGCCTTGTGCGGCGCTTGGGTTGCCGGATTTCCGGGCCTGGGCTCCCGGTTTCGGGTCGTCCACTTCCATACGGAGGGTCTTTCCCGGCGCGGCGGAGGGGGCGGGAATCGACTCCGCCGGGCGCTATTCTCTCGAACCACGGATGCTATCACACGCAGAGTATGAACGTCTTGTGACAACAGATAGAAAAGCCGAAGAAAAAAACGGACTGTTCAGCGGCCTTGAAGATGACGGTCAGCCGCCGTGGTAAACTCGGCTCACTTAGCCAGCCAGGAGGGGTATCGATGCGTTTTTTTCTGGGAGTTTTGGGGTTGTTGGGCCTGTTGGCCATGCAGCCGGCGCACGCGGCCGATGTGAGCGGAACCTGGAAGGGCGCCTTCGAGTTTCAGGGCGCGAGCGTGCCGCTGGCCTTTCATCTGTCGGTTGCGGGTAGCGAAGTGAAGGGTGTGATCGAGGGCACGCCGGTTTCGGCCATCGAGATTCACGATGGCAAGCTCGACGGCAACACCATCACTTTTTGGGTCAACATCGACCACCCGGGCCAGCCGGTCAAGCTGATCTATAAAGGGACCCTTTCGGCTTCGGGCGACGAGATCGCGTTCACCTTCGGCACCGATGACGGCGGCTGGAGCGCGCAATTGACGGTGAAAAAGAGCAGGGAAGATGCGGCTTCCGCGGCCACTCCGAAGGCAGCCGCGGCTGCCGTAGACGTGAGCGGAACCTGGAAGGGCGCATTTGAGTTTCAGGGCGCGAGCATGCCGCAGGTTCTTTACATCAAATCGGCGGGCGGCGCGGTGACGGGCACTGTGGAGGGTCTGCCCACGGGGCCGGCCGAGATTCACGATGGCAAACTCGACGGCGATACGGTGAGCTTCTGGATCGGTGCCGATTATCAGGGGCAAAGTTACAAGGTGCTTTACAAAGGCAAAATTTCGGCCGGCCAGATCGTGTTTACCCTCGGCACCGACGACGGCGGCTGGAGCGTGCAACTAACGGTGGACAAGACGGAGTAAAGACCCGGAATATGGGTGTTCGCTTGCGAGAGACAAGTTGCTGTTTCATGCGATCCCCTTCGACAAGTTCAGGGAAAGCTGCAAGCCATAACCTTTCAAATTGTCATGCTTCAGTGTGGGGATTCTGAAATTCTTTGCAGAACAACCGCAGATCCTTCGACTACGTTTGGCGCAAAGAACGCGCCAAACTACGCTCAGGATGACAGCTTATTGTTTGACGAACTTCTGACTCACCACACTAACTGGTTTTTACACCGCCGCATTCGCGGGCTGAATCTCCTCGACATCGACCCACTGGGTGGGATAGTTGCCGGTGTAGCAGGCCGTGCAGTAGCCGACCTTGCTCTCGTCTTGGACGGACTTCAGCAGTCCATCGAGCGACAAGTAGGCCAGCGAGTCGGCTTCAATGAAGCGGCAGATCTCGGCGATCGACTGGTTGGCGGCGATCAGCTCTTGTTTGCGCGGCGTATCGACGCCATAGAAGCAGGGCGAGATGGTGGGCGGGCAACTGATGCGCAGGTGCACCTCTTTGGCGCCGGCGCCGCGCACCATGCGCACGATCTTGCGCGAGGTGGTGCCGCGGATGATCGAGTCGTCGATGAGCACCACGCGCTTTCCGGCCAGCAGATTGCGCACCGGGTTGAGCTTGAGGCGCACGCCGAAGTCGCGCACGCGCTGCTCGGGCTCGATGAAGGTGCGGCCCACGTAGTGGTTGCGGATGAGGCCGAGCCGGAAGGGGAGGCCCGCCTCTTCGGCGTACCCAAGAGCAGCCGTAACCCCGGAGTCGGGCACGGGGACGACGACATCGGCCGGCACGCCGGATTCGCGGGCCAGCTGGCGGCCCATGGCATCGCGCGATTCCTGCACCCAGCGGCCAAAGATGCGCGAGTCGGGCCGGGCGAAGTAAACATGCTCGAAGATGCAACTGGCCTGCGCGATGCCGCTCGAGTATTGGCGGCTGGTGACGCCGTCTTCAGAGACCATCACCAGTTCGCCGGGCAGAATGTCGCGAATGTATTCGGCGCGCAGCAGGTCGAGGGCGCAGGTCTCCGAGGCGAAGACGATCGAATCGCTGCCGTCGGCGTTTTTCATCCGGCCCATGGAAAGCGGGCGGAAGCCGCGCGGGTCGCGGGCGGCGAAGATGCGGTCGCGCGTCATCATGACGATGGAAAAGGCGCCATCGATCTGCGAAAGCGAGTCGGCGATGGCGTCGACCAGCGTGGCGGCGCGCGAGTGCGCGATGAGCTGCACGATGATCTCGGAGTCCGAAGTGGTCTGGAAGTAAGCGCCGTCGCGTTCCAACTTGGCGCGCACGTTGCCCAGGTTCACCAGATTGCCGTTGTGGGCAATGGCGATCAGCCCCTTGGTCGATTCCACGCGGATGGGCTGGGCATTGAGCAGCGCCGAGTCGCCGGTGGTCGAGTAGCGGGTGTGGCCGATGGCCATGTGGCCGGGCAGCTTTTGCAATACGTCGTCGGTAAAGATCTCCGAGACCAGGCCCATGCCCTTGATGTTGGCCAGATGCTGGCCGTCGGCGGTGGCGATGCCGGCCGATTCCTGCCCGCGATGCTGCAAGGCATAGAGCGCCAAGTAGGCCTGCCGTGCCGCGTCGGGATGATTGTGAATGGCGACCACGCCGCACTCTTCGTGCAGGGTGTCGCCCCCGGCAACTCTTTCACGAAGGGTACGGGCTTTAGCCCGTACATCCAGGCTTGAACCACCACGGGGCTTTAGCCCCAGAGGCCCGGCAAACCCTGCGGTTAAAGCCGCTAATTCATTTTGTGGAACATGCGCGGCACGGCTAAAGCCATGCCCTTGCAAAACATTGTTGAATGAAGAGGGCCCGTACAGGCTTAAGCCCGTACCCTTCAATTCTTCGCTGCGATCCGTTACGCCTGCGACGCCCTGAAAGAGCAACCGGCTCATGCATGAACCTCGTCGTGGAGATTGGCTTCCAGGGCCGAGGCCCAGAGTGTTTGCAGCTCGTCGAGCGGCGCGGAGATGAAGTTCTTGCCTTCGACGGCGATCTCCAGCTTATTGCCGCCGGTGGTGCCGATGCGCGCCGCGAGGAAGTTGTGTTTGCTGGCCAGTTTGTCGATCTTGGCAATGTTTTCCGCCGCCGTGGTGAGGAGAACGGTCGAAGCGGGTTCGGCAAAGAGGCCGAAGAGCGGATGGGCCAGCAGCGACGGCTCCTGCTCGACGGTGGCGCCGATGCCGAGCGGAAATGCCGCCTGCGCCAGAGCCACGGCCAGGCCGCCGTCGGAGATGTCGCGCGCCGAGCGGATGAGCTTTTGATTGGCCAGCGCCGCAAGCAGTTTGTGCAGGTTGGCTTCGGCATCCAGATCGAGCGCCGGAGGCGTGCCCCACAGGCTGCCGAGAACCACCTTGGCGAACTCCGAGGAACCGAAGGCGGCCAGATTCGCCGCGCTCTCTGCCTCGCTGGCGTCGTCAACAACTTTTTCGCTGGGCTGGCTTTCCAGCGCGGGCATCGGATATTGGCTGATGGGCGGCGGATTGAGCGGGACCGCCAGCTTGGGATCGGGCTCCTCGCCGCGCGGCTCGGGCCACAAAAGCACAATGGCGTCTTTGGCCTGCTGGAAGTGCGCGGGAACGGCCAGGTTCACGTCGTCGAGAATGCCGACGATGCCCAGCACCGGCGTGGGATAGATTGCCTCGCCCTTGGTCTCGTTATATAAGGAGACGTTGCCGCCGGTGATTGGCGTGCCCAGCGCGGTACAGGCCTCGGCGATGCCGTCGATGGCCGCGGTGAGCTGGGCCATGATCTCGGGCTTCTCGGGATTGCCGAAGTTCAGGCAGTTGGTGGCGGCCACGGGAGTCGCTCCGGTCATCGCGACCTTGCGCGCGGCCTCGGCCACGGCATGTTTGGCGCCCAGCTTGGGATCGAGATAGGCCCAGCGGCCGTTGCCGTCGAGCGCCATCGCCAAGCCGATTTCGCCCAACTCCAGCCCGCCGGTTCCCTTGATGCGCATCAGTCCGGCTTCGCCGCCGGGGCCGATGGCGGTATTGGTCTGCACCATCGAATCGTATTGCTCGTAGACCCAGCGCTTGGAGCAGATATTGGAGCTGGCCAGCAGCTTTTTCAGATCGGCCGTGTAGTCGCGGTCCTTTTCCAGCCCGGCGGCGGCTTGCCCGGTTGGCTCGGCCGGAACCGGCGCCTTCCACTCGCCAACCGGCCGGTGGTAGAGCGGCGCGTCGTCGGTGAGCGAGGTATTGGGAATGTCGGCCACCAGCACGCCGTGATGACGGATGCGCAGCCGCGGCTCGGGCTTGACCGTGCCCACAATGACCGCGTCCAGCCCCCATTTCTTGAAGACCTGCAAAATTTCGTCTTCGCGTCCCTTGATGGCCACCAGCAGCATCCGCTCCTGGCTTTCCGAAAGCATGATCTCGTAGGGCGTCATGCCGGTCTCGCGCTGCGGAACCAGATCGAGTTCCACATCGAGCCCCACGCCGCCGTGCGCGCCCATCTCGCAGGTCGAGCAGGTTAGCCCGGCCGCGCCCATATCCTGAATGCCGACGATGGCGCCGGTCTTCATTGCTTCCAGGCAGGCCTCGAGCAGCAGCTTTTCCATGAACGGGTCGCCGACCTGCACGTTGGGCCGTTTGGCCTCCGAGCCCTCGTTGAACTCTTCGCTGGCCATGGTGGCGCCGTGAATGCCGTCGCGGCCGGTCTTGGCGCCGACATAAATCACCGGGTTGCCGATGCCCGAAGCGTTGGCATAAAAAATTTCGTCCTTGCGCACCAGCCCCAGCGCGAAGGCGTTCACCAGCGGATTGCCCGAGTAACAGGCCTCGAATTTTGTCTCGCCGCCCAGATTGGGCACGCCAAAGCAGTTGCCGTAGCCGGCAACGCCGCCCACCACGCCTTCAACAATCGAGTGGTTCTTGCGGATCAGTTCGGGCTCTTCGCCTTCACCCTCGCCAATGGGGCCGAAACGCAGCGAATCCATCACGGCAAAAGGCCGAGCACCCATGGTAAAGATGTCGCGCAGTATGCCGCCCACGCCGGTGGTCGCGCCCTGGTAGGGCTCAATGTAGCTGGGGTGGTTGTGGCTCTCGATCTTGAAGGCGCAGGCCCATCCCTCGCCCACGTCGATGATGCCGGCGTTTTCTCCCGGCCCCTGCATCACGCGGTCGCTCTTGGTGGGCAGTCGCTTCAAATGCACGCGGCTGGATTTGTAGGAGCAGTGCTCGCTCCACATCACGCTGTAGATGCCCAATTCAGTCAGCGACGGCGTCCGTCCGAGGGCTTTGAGTATGCGCTCATATTCCTCGGCGGTAATGCCATGCTGAGACAGCAGTTCGGGCGTAACGTTGGTCGGATCGGGTACGTTGGCTGAGGCTGCGGTTGTCATCGTGTTTGCCTCCATTGTCGCATGACGGCGCCCCGGCGCAGTCTGGCAAAAGCTGTGGCAAAGCGGGCGCGGGCTGTGCGATACTGGCATGAGTGCCCCACCCCAAATGCCGGGATGGCGGAATTGGCAGACGCAGCAGACTCAAAATCTGCCGGCCCTTCGTGGTCATGGGGGTTCGACCCCCCCTCCCGGCACCAAATCTATCTAATTAAATCTATTTAATTTAGCCTCGCCTGCGTTGTGCTCGCGTGTGGATTACGTGTGTAGCTGGATGTTTATTTCTTTTAAATGAAGCACATAAGTGCAAGCACACTCTTCTTCTTGAAGAAGCACTTTAGACGAGAATCTGTTTCAAATAGAATCGTCCAATGGCTGATTTAAGGAACCTCTGAACAAGCCCCTCAAAATGAGAGCCGCAAAAGGATTTATCCTTTCCGCTTGAAAAGTGGCACTCATCCGGTCGAAAAACGCGAAGCTATTGCATTATGCAGGCGATCTGTAGTGT
>Ga0326727_10002985_pt1 | contig 55638 bp, 44 predicted proteins | sample MB2enrmetagenome_FD_207643 | JGI IMG/M metagenome (GOLD analysis project Ga0326727, IMG submission 207643) | Lab enriched peat soil microbial communities from McLean, Ithaca, NY, United States - MB29MY | ecosystem: Environmental > Terrestrial > Soil > Wetlands > Peat | place: USA: New York...
ATGACATGCCATCGCTGGGCCTCCGTGCGAACGTCGTAGTCTGGACAACCGCGACATTCCAACGGACCCAGCGATGTTTCTCCAATATCAGTTTTCAACCCCGTTGCATTTGCATTTTGCCATCACCAAGGTGATTCCGATGTAGTAGTAGGGACGCTTCGGCCGCGCGTAGTCGTCGTGCCATTTCGTGGGAGCAACCTTGGACGCCCCCACGTTCTGCGAACGCTTGAGGCTGCGGCACACCTCAAACAGTTCCGTGCCGAACTGCGCTTGCTTCAGGGGTTCCTGGTCGTTGCCCACGGCCCACGCCTGGTAGGCGGCGTACATTTCGGTCGTCAGGATCGCAAACGCGGGATCGACCACGCACGTCTCCTCCACGAACGTGCGCAGCGGGACGGCCTCGCGCCTCACGAGCCGGGCAAGTTCCTTGCTCGACTGCGGTTCAGTGAAGACGCCCTGGTTTCCATGCAGCCGCCGCAGGCCCTCCAGGAAGTGGTTGGCGATGCCGGCGAATTCCGCCGCCAGGCGGCTCTTCAGGTGGATGTCTTCCTTCCCCACGAAGCTCTTGGTGAAGTGCAGGAAGAGTTGCCGGGCCTCCAAGGCGGCCGAGTTGTCGGGGATGGCGAGCACCTCGTTCAACTGCAAGATGACCTTCAGCTTCAGTTGCTCGGTCACGACGCGCTCGTACTTGGCGTCGATGGGCAGGGCGTCTTCGCCGACGATGGCCTTGAGCATCCCGCAGAACTCGGACAAGATGTTCTTCGGCACGCCTTTGGCGTCGGGGAAGATGGCGAGTTGCCGTCCGCGGAGCGGCTCCAGGCCATTCTTGCCGAGGATGGAGCGATAGGTGGGCGAGCCGAAGTTGCCGCCCACCATTTGCCCCAGCACCCAGTTCGCGGTGCCTTTGCCGCCGCGCGGCACGCCCAGCATCGTGAGGTACTTCTGCAAGGACGTGTCGCGGGTCATGCAGTAGCCGCCCCACTCGTGGAGCAGGTCGTGGCAGGCGGCGTCCTCCCAGAGTTCCGCGAGGAACTGTTTCCAGCGGGTCGGCTCCGCGGCATGGGGATCGTACTGGAACGCGAGGATGTGCGTATTGAAAAACGCGGGGGTCGGACTGATCCAGTAGTCGCCTCGCGCCAGGAAGCTCGGGACGTGGAGGATGCCGTTGCTGAAGGGGATGCAGTCCTCCGCCCGCCACTCCCGCTCCGCGAGCCAACAGGGCGGGGCCTTCTCTGCCGGCAAGCGGACCAGCGACTTCAGCGCGTTCAGGGTGTCGCCCACCTGAGACCGCTTGACGGCTTGCACGACGCCGTTGCCGCCCTTCTTCTTGAGCACGCGGGCGTGATCGTCGTACTCGGCCTTGATGGTCGCCGTGAGCGCCGGTGCCATCGCCTTGTCGCTCACCGGCGCGTAAAGGCCGTTGCGCCAGCCGTATAGCTCCTCCTTCAGATGAACGTAGGTCTGCTGGCCGTTGACCGCGTGCCGGCCGAGGTGCGCGGTCGCCAAACGGTGCGAATTGTTCACACGTTCCGCCAGCGCGGCTCCTTTCAGGTGTTGGGATTCCAGCCACTCTTCCCAGCGCAGGACCGAATACAAGTCCTCCAGCGTCTTGCGCTGGCAGTGCCCGTGGAAGCAGCCGGCCGTGACGATGCCGTACTTGCTGACCCGCAGCCAGGCGCGACCGTCTTCCTGGACCTTCGACTTGAACGGGCATCGCTTGAACCGCAGCAGCGTGCTCCCGTCCGGCAACTCCTCCACCGCAAACTCCGCCTTGCGGGCCTTCAGCCAGGCGATGTGTCGCTGGAGGATTTTGTCCGCCTGGTCGGTGCTCGCAGCGTCCGGCTCCGCCTCTTCCTCCGCGGCCGGCACCGGGACTATCGCCGACAGCATTTCCGCCGTGACCAGCCCGCGTTTTTCCGGGATGCTGATGATCCAGGCCCGGCGATGCGGCCGTTCAGAGGTTGCCTGCTTCTTCTTGTTCCACGTTCCCGGCACGCGGAGCACCTGCGGCAGCTTCCAGACGGTATCATCAACCCAGACCTTGGCACCGGGCGTTGCCTCGCCGCGCGTGCTGAATTGCCGGGAGATGCGCTCGATGAACGCGCGAACCAGGGGTTTCAACTCGGGGGACAGATCGGTCGCATAGCCAAGATAGGTGCCGTTGCCGCTGTCGAGGACCGCCGGCTCGGGAAAACCGAACGGCGTCAGATGGGCCTTGATCCTGTTGGCAACCACCAAGGTCGCGGCGTGCTCCTCGTCGGTGGCCGGCCAGCCTTGGGGCCGCACGGCGTCACAATCGAAGGGGATGGTTGTGATGCGGACGATGTGCTTGCCCTGGGTGCAGCAGCCCTTCTTCGCCGGCGCGATCTCGTCCGTCACCCGCTCGGCCAGCGCCCCGTCAATCCGATTGATCGTCCAGTACATCGCCCGGCCGCCGTACTCGGCCGCGTCCTCGATCAGCTTCGAGCGGTCGGCGTAGAATCCCGACTCGAACTTCCCATCGGAATTGGTCGGACGAAGCTCGACGATCCCCGGCAGGGGATGGACCCAGCGGAGGGCGCGTTCGACCTGCTCTTGGCACTCGCGGTCGGAAATTTCCAGCATGGATTGGCCCTTTCTGCTCCGCGCTCTAGCGCGCTTCGGCGACCGAGGCGCTAAAGCGCGCGTTAAGTCGCACAGTGACAAGCGGTTGCACCGAGCGCGCTTCGCGCTTCGGCCCCAACGAAAAACTCTCCCAAGTTCGACGTTTGGTTAGAATCTCCATTTCGTGAATCCCATGAGCCCCGTTTCTTATCAAAAGCCTGAGTAATTGAAGTCTTCTGGAGTTTGCTAGAGCGCTAAAGCGCACCTGTTTCTAAGTTGTTTCCCGGACCGGTCTTAACGCGCGCTTTGGCAGCACGATTTTGCCGAAGCGCCGCTAAAGCGCTAAAGCACGCCTTGGCCAACCCGCCGGAGACCGGCATCGTCGGCGGTCCCCACGCTGGGCGGCCGTCCGGTTGGCGTCGATGATCGCATCCGGCTGTCGGCCACAAGTCGCCTGGCATGGGCCACCGGCCATAGGCCACCAGGCTCCTGCGGGCCAACAGAACCATGTCGCCTCCAGCGCATCGACGGTCCAAATTCTCACACGCCGTTACCCCCGCGGTTAGGTGGCCCGGTTCAGCCAAGGTCGAACATCTTGCCGGCCCGGACCCGCCGCCGCACGACCCAACGGCTGACGCCCAGGTCGCCCGCCGCGGCGGAACGCGACGGCCAGCACCGCAGCGACCCATCCGGCTCGATCCGCCCGGTCGGCCGTCCCCTTCGGCCCAGGTTGGAGGACGGGTTCGCCTGTCCGAACCAGCCGGCAACCAAGGCGACGACGGCCCGCGCCGTCCGGCCGTGCATCCCGACCGATCCCACGAGAATCCGTTCGGTCGGCTGGTTGTCCAGCGCTTGTAGCCACCTCGCCAACGGGCTGTCGAGTTCCATGCGATGCTGCCAGATCGCACGCCAGGGAGCCGGCTGGTCCAGGCGGCGGACGCCGACGTACCCGACGTTCCCCTCGCCGTCCACCAAGACGATGACGCAATGTTTCGGTCGTGGCCCATCTTCCTTCAGCATGTTCAACTCCTGCCGTTACCTCGCCAACGCCGGCCGTCGCTCTCAGCACGGCTCATGCGACGGTCCTCAAACGCATTCGGCCTGCCTCGTCCACGGCCCATTGACGCGGCGGCTGGAAGCTCAGCCCCAGGACGAACGACACCCGATCGCTGTCCTTGGCCAGCACGTAGCCGCCGGCCTCCAGTTCCTTGAGGAAGCTCCAGCGGGGCCACAGCCGCGCGTCCCGGCCTTCCAGGGTGCTGCGGAACTTGCCGATCAGATCGGTCAGCTTCATGCGGGCATCGGGCCGCTGGTGCGTGTGCTGCTTGACAAAGCTCTCGAACGTCGGGTCCATGCGATCCTCCTCTGGTTGCGTACTTGCTCTCGATACAAGTATTAACACGGCATCCTGCCCGGATTTCCGGTCCGCCGCGTCGTGATTTACCAGTTTTTTCTCCATTCGCCGGAGGCGGTCGAATGCTGTTGACGGCGGTGTGCCAATAGCCGCCTCGATCTCCTTGAAGGTGCATCCGTGGCGGCACAGCCGCAGCAACTCGCGGCACTTCTCCTCGTCCAATTCCCCACGGGCCGCCTCTATTATCGCGTCCTCGAAGTCGGTCTCGGTGGGCCATCGCTGGTACTCCCAGGTCCACTCCGGCCAATCGCTCACGGGCCGCATGGGATGCCGCGCGTACACTCCAATCTCCTTGTTGACGGCCCGCTCGATGGCCTTCGCCAGATAGCCTTGGACATTCGCGGTGTGCTTCAAGCCGTCCACGGCCTTGACCAGCCGGACACACCCGGCCGAGAAAAGGTCGTCGTCGCCGCCCAGCCCAAACAGGCCGTCAGGATGCCGCTTCAGCACTATCTCGACGTGTCGGGCGACCAAGGCACGGTGTCCGACAATCAGCGTCTCGCGGGCCGCCGGGTCGCCGGCCAGCCACCGGTCGCCCGCAGCCTTGGCTTCGTCCGCCGTCAATAACGAGCCCGTCTCGGGGATGTGGTGTGCGATGCGTCGGGTCATGGTGCCTCTTCGGGTGGCTGGGCGCGCAGTGCGATCCCAGTTATTCAGTTGATGGCGGACCGCATGATGCAACGGGTGGGCCGTGCTCTTGCGGTTTAGTCAGGTCGATCTCTTACGCCGGCCCTGTCGTGGCCAGGCGGAAGAGAGGCAGGTCTGAAAAGTCAACCGGCGGCACCGGGAGCGGGGCCGTGGGTTGCGGATTGGTCGTGCCCGCGCGCTTGAGCAGGCGGAGTATCATCGTGGCCGTAAACGGCAGGCCGGCCCTGGTGTGGTGGCCTTCCGCATTCAGCCGTTTGGCGATCTCGGCGAGCGTCAGGCGCTCTTCGTCGCGCATCGCGGCAATGCGAGGCAAGAGCCCGCTGTACGCTTCGGCAGCTTTCTCCATGCGGGCCTTGGCCGCTGCCTGGACCGCCACCGGAAGCCCTTTGCGGGCACCCTCGCGGCGTCGGTCCTCGCGGCCATCCCAATGCCCCTCGCGGGCCGATCCCAGTTTCACGCCCCGCTCTTTCGCGGCGCGGAGCATCGCCTTTGTGTGATCCGATATGCGCTTGGTCTCGTCTTCGGCAAGCGCCGCCAAAATGTGGATCGTCGCCCGATTGGCGAGCGGGTTGTCGCAGCACACGAACTCAACGCCCGACTGGTTAAGGCTGCCGGTGAAGGCCCCGTTGCGGACCAGGCGGTCGAGCCTCGCTACCACCAGGGTTCCTTGCACCTCCTGCGCGTGGGCGATGGCTTCGGCCAGCCTCGGCCAAGTCGGTCGCTTGTCCCACACCGGTTCGATGTACTCGGCCACGACTTCGCCGTTGTTCCAGCGGGCGAACGCCGCCACCGCCGCCCGTTGGGCGTCCAGATCGGCGGCGTGGTCGTCTTGTCGATTCGCGTTCAACCAGCAGTAGGCGACGAGTTTCATCTGAGCTTCTCCGAGTCTACTTAAACATGCCTCACGGTTTGGGGCGCGTCAAGCAATGATGTAACGGAAACCGGGGTTTCCACCTCCAGCCGGCCGGCACAATCGGCATGATCGTCATACGCTGCCTCCAAGTCGCGCCAACCTCGTCCTGACACCTCCATATCAGCGAATCTGGCCCGGGTTAGACTGAATCCAGGCCGGCGGCGGCAGTTTTTCGGCTATTCTCGTCCGCGCGCACTGTTTGCCCGGATTGTGAGGCGCGCTCGTGCTCGCAAAACGCCGCCGTGGCCCCATCCCGGCCGCCGGACGCTCCCCGATCGCCCGGGACGGCCGCTGGCGGAAGGCAGGTTCCCAAGGACCTGCCGACACGACGGCGGCCGTTGGCGGGCCTGCCGTGGCACTTGCCGGCCGCATCGGGCTTGCCGCCAAGTCGCGGTGCCGCCGTGTTCATTGGTCGCCGGCCCACGATGGCCGTTGGGTCAAGTTGGCCGACCATCGCCGCATGAATAGCGCGTTTACAGTCACATGATGGCCTGCTGTGGGACTCGAAAGTGTAAAGTGCCAATATGCGCCGGTTTGGCCACCGTCGCTTAACGACTTGCGCCACTTATGGCTGCCAACTGGAGTCTAAAGACCCAGTTTGACACCGGCCGGCCCCGTGACTATTCTGAAGACACGCACCCTGGAGAAAGCCGCCATGAGGCACGTCGCCGTGTACGTCCGCGTCAGCAAGCGCAACGGGCAGGATGTCCGCTCTCAACTTCCCGACCTGGAGCGGTGGGCCGCAGCCCAGGACCGGCCGGTTCGCTGGTACAAGGACAAATTCACCGGCAAGACGATGGATCGCCCCGGCTGGAACCGCCTGCAAGCGGCCATCGACGCCGCTGAGGTGTCCGATGTGGTCGTATGGCGTCTCGACCGGCTTGGACGGACGGCGAAGGGCCTCACGGCCTTGTTCCACGACCTGCACGAGAAGAAGATCAACGTGATCTCCATGAAGGACGGCCTGGACCTCGGCACAGCCGCGGGCCGACTCATGGCGAACGTGTTGGCCAGCGTTGCCGAATTCGAGACCGAGGTGCGGGCCGAGAGAATTCTAGCCGGTCAGGCCGTCGCCCGTGCCAAAGGCAAGGTGTGGGGCGGCGGCAAGCCCGGCCGTCGCGTGCGGCTGTCCGAAGAGAAGGAGAAGGCGATCCGGCAACCGAAACGGGAGGGCAAGCCGGTGGCCGAGATTGCCCGTGTGGTCGGGTTGAGTCGCCCCACCATCTACAAGGCCATCGGCTAGGGATTGCGCCGGGGCTGGACTGCCTTTAAGTGAGCAAGGGCCATAAGGATTTGCGATGCCTGTGGGCGCGGCATCACCGCCCCGCGGCCGGCACGTCCAGGCCGCCCGCACACCGTTGCCCGGTTGGCAATTCCCGGCTGATTCCGGCCCATTTCTGCACTGTTTCGTGCCGATCCGTGCCGGCCGCGAGTCTGTCCGTCGCCGATCCGCCTGACCAGGGCCGGCTCGCTGACCGAGCAAACGTGATCCGACTACGGCCAAGACCCGCAGGCTGCTTCGATTCCTGCTCTCGCATCCCTTCCAGGCCGGTGTTTCACTCCACGTCCGTGCCGCTGTGGCCGCCGTCATGCTCGCCTGGTCGATTGACTGCCTTACCCTGGCGGCACGATCGGCAGATCGTTCGACCGCTGTAAGAGAGATTGTGGCTCTCGGACGCCTGCGCGTTCGGCGAAACCTGCCAGCAACGACCGCGCGACTGTCGGCTCGGCTGGTTAGCCAGAATCGACGATCAGCATGGATCGGCAGCCGACCAAAGAGCAACGATCGAATGCGATGGCGGGCTCAACACAAACCAGAGATCGCCAGAAGGTGGGGAATTTCCCCACCTGATTCAAGCCCGCTGCGCCGCCGGCCGGGAGATTCCGGCGCGCCGCCAGCTTCCGGCGCGCCATGAAACGGGATTTTGATTTTTCATAGCCCCTGCGCCCCACGGTTGGTGGCCGAATCCGCGCGGCGATTCTCTCGTCATTCGTGTTTCGCAGAGGAGGGACCGCGATTGATTTGATTGCTGGAAAAGGCGCTTTGCGGTGTTTCGCCATAGAAGTCGTTTCCCCCGATTATCCCGCGGAAAACCGCGGTTTTCAGGGCAAAAGCGCGTGACTTCTCCGCGGCACATGGCATAGAAGCTTCTAGTCGCGCGAAACATCGTTTCATCTTTTCAGAGGAGGCAACCATGATTCAAGTCAGCATGACAACGGGCACCCTGGAATCCATCTTGCGGGAACACCGGATTCCCGCGATTGAGTGGGGCGAATGGTCGGCGCTTGTTTTCCAGGGCAAGCGCCCTGGGGCAAGCCTGCTTTCCCACTTGCGGCGGGGCAATCGCGGGGCCGCGCTCAACCACATCTTGACGGAGTTGTCGGAAGCCTATTGGAAGGAAACGGGAATCCGGTTTCCGCCCAGAGATTATCAGCCTACAAAGGGGCAACTTGCCCGTATCGCGGGCTAACAGGGCGCGTCACGTTCTATCTTAATCGGCGCGCGCCGAGAAGCTAGAACAATCCGCGCGGATTCTTTCGGGCAGGGCAAAGCGCCTGCCCGTTTTCTTGCGCGCTGCCCTACCGCGCGGCCGGCCCGTGCAATCGCCCAGGGCATCGGTCCCGCGGCCGGCCCTCATTGCCGATTCCACGGGCAGCAAGCGCGGCCGATTCCGAGTCAAGGGGGCAAGCGCCCGCGGCCGGCCCCGTGGTCCCGCCATGATCGGCCCCGCCATGATCGGCCGGCCCGTGGATTACACTTGCGCAATCCGTGGATTGCATAAGCGCCACCCGTTGCGATTGATAGGGGGAGGGGTGCAATTCGTCAATGTTGTGACGATTGTGCCAGAAAATGGATGGGGGAGGGTGGGGCATTCCGGGAAAACCGACACAATCATCAAATTTGGCCGGCCGCTTTGCTCCTCACTCTGCGATGGATCGCAGTTTCGGATCGACTGCCGCGTCACCGGCAAGAACCAGCAGCCGGCAGTCCGTTGTCGTTGATGCCGACCCGCGGGCGTCTTGGTAGCTGGCGTCGTTGCGGCCGTTGTCGGTGTCGATTGGATCAAGGTCGAGCCGGCCGGTCAAATCGGTTCGTCGAAGCGGCTGGCTTCCAAGTCGCTTGAAGGTGCCCGACTTTGCGCCGGCCGGTGGCAAGATCGGCCGCCGCGTTACCCGTGGGTCAACTGGGCAAATTGCCCAGTTGATGCCTGTGGGTGCGGCATTGTCGGGATTCATCGACGCCGAGATCGCTGATGCCTGCACCGTCAGGCCGTTTGCTGAGTCCTGATGCCTGGAGGTTCCGATCCCACTCGGCTTCCATCTTGATGATCGTGGTCAACTGAGGAAATTCCTCAGTTGACCGCAGTTCAGCGCGCCGGCACCCGCAGGCTTCCGGCGTATGCGGTCTGAAAAGCATCGTGGATAGAGGATCAGATCGCTTTCCGTTGCCGATTCCGTCTTGGGAATCGTGTCCAGGTGTGCAATTTGCGCACCTGGCTGCGAGCCGACTGGGGAAATTCCCCAGTCAGGTGCGCAATTTACGCACCTGGGTGCGGGCCAAGTGGAGAAATTCTCCAGTTGACCGCAGTTCCGCACGCCGACAACCGTTCCGATTGGCAGATTCTTGGAATCCGGCGCTTTCACGGTGCGGTCTGTGAACCAACAAGTCAAACGCCTTCTACGCCGAGTACCTTGCTTCTCATGCCCGCGGGCGAACACGAGTGGCATTGTGGATCGTCTGCCGAGCCCTGCGGGTTGACGGGGTGGCAACAGTTCGTGAGATTGTTGCGCGCCAACTGGGCAATTCGCGCAGTTGATCTAACGACAATCCTGCCGGACTTATTTTCTCGTGGACAAACCCCACGCCGGCCATTGCGGTGGCGGCGAGGCATGTTCAGCAGGCGAGGCCAATGCAGGCACCGGCCTCAACTGCGCGACCTCAGTGTTGCACATGGGGGCTTGATTGTGCCGGTCCATCTGGCTATACTGCGATTCGTTTGAGAGGTGATGCCAAACGTGCTACTGATAAAGGGGCATAGTGCGAATGGCACGTGAACTTGTGTAACGTGTTGTCTCGGAAAGTGATATGGACAAAAACGGCCTCGCTTGTCATTAGGGTGGTTCACAACACTCACCCAGGCAAGGAGGCCGAAGATGGTCGATTCTTTTCGCGCAGCGGTCGCCGAGGCGCGCCGGCACGGCGACCTGTACTTTGCGGCGTTGCTTTCCCAAGATCGTATCCTGAAAGCCGTCGCCGCCGCAAGGTCGTTTTGGCAGGGTTGGGTCTACACTCCCGCCGTGACCGTATGGGTGTTCCTCTCGCAGTGTCTCAGCCCGGATCATTCCTGCCGCGACGCGGTGGCTCGGTTGCTTGCCTGGCGTGTGGCGCGAGGTCTCTCGCCTTGCTCGGCAGAGACAGGGGCCTATTGTGCGGCGCGTGGCGATCTTCCGGAAGCGGCCCTGCACGGGTTGATGCGCGACAGCGGCAAACAAGCGGAGGACGAGTCGCCTCCAACCTGGCTCTGGCGCGGTCGCAAGGTGCGGGTGGTGGACGGCTCCACCGTCACCATGCCCGACACCGAGGCGAACCAGGCGGCCTATCCCCAGCAAAGAATGCAGAAGCCCGGCTGCGGTTTTCCCATCGCCCGCATCCTGGTGATTTTTTCCCTCTCGGTCGGCACGGCACTGGAGGCGGCCATGGGGAAATACGAAGGCAAACAGACCGGCGAGAACAGCCTCTTCCGCGGGCTGCACGGGTCGCTGGCCGAGGGCGACATCGTCATCGCAGACCGCTATTTCAGCGGTTGGTGCGACATTGCCCTGCTGCTCCATCGCGGCGTCGATTCGCTGATCCGCAAACATCAGAAGCGTCGCACGGACTTCCGCAGCGGACCGCGATTGGGCCACGACGATCACCTGGTCTTCTGGCGCAGGCCCTCGCGGCGGCAATGGATGTCGCCCGAAAAGTACGCGGAACTTCCCGAGGAACTGACGTTGCGAGAGGTCCGCATCCGCGTCGCCCAACGGGGCTTTCGCACGAAAACGCTGGTGGTCGTGACCACCCATTTGCCACGTAAATCTCTTTTCTTGTTGTCCCCATCTTCCGTACCGTCAGGTTGTGAATGACACGATGGCTGCTGCTGATAGCCATAGCCACTCAAGGAACACGGGCGGTAGATATTATCCCCCACGCGACGTTCAGGCAGGCGCGATCTGAACACCGCCCTCTTCATGTGGAATCGAGGGTCATGCCAATACTCCGCAAAACTCATCTTTTCCTCTGTTACGCGCATGATGTAGACGATCCGATTGCCGTCCGCTTTTGGCGAAAGGCCGACCACCAAGTCTCCTACCCTTGCGACACGTCTTATCGAAGGCTTGCAGCAGGCGAGCGTGCAATAGCCGCAGAAGGGGTTGGGCGCAAATCCCCTGTCAGACTTGACGATGTAGGAGAACAGTCTCATGCGCTTTGCCTCCGCAAAATGGTCCCGAGTGCCGTCTCGCTGGAAGGTCTATGTGTCTCTCTCTCGTCCACAGCGCCGTCCTCCGCAGCCACTCCATCGCTCCATTTCACGGATTGGAGGTCTAAGGATACCTTCGGTTCGGCCATATCATTTGCTCCGGGAGGCGCGTGGAGTGCCTTGCTTCCTGACCGAGACGTGACGGGAGGTGGTCCCGGGACGGCCATGTCGCCCCAGCGATGTCACGAAGTCGGCAGCCTTCGCGGTGAAAGCCGAGGCAACCCATCGCGGCGGCGAACGCTGAATTGAGATTTTTCCCCCGAAGTCGCCGAACACCTTACGCATCGCCGGGGAAAGAACCTTCAGCGGCTTGCCCGCGCAATCCTTGCCGTTGGCGCTTATCCTGACTGCCTCATGCAGCAAGCGGCTATTGGCCGTGCCTTTCACGAGGACAAGCGATTCCCGTTGTCGCTGGAAAACCCGGCGGTGGCGAACGTGGAAGTTGCACGAGAATAGACGGTCCAGTTCCGCCTTGGTGAACTCCGTTGCCCTGCCTGCCCTCTCGACCTCGAAGAACCCCATCAGGTATAGCGCCGGATCGGCGGCGCAGCCCGATCCGCGCAGCCCACAGTAGAAGACGAGCAGGTCCCCGGGCTTCAGGTGCCGCAGGCCGGCCTTCGGCCCTGTCGGGTCTCCGTAGGTGAACGTCTCGAACTCCGGGTCAACGTGCATCGGCTGATCGGCCATTCGGTCCCGCATTCCCGCCGGAAAGTAGTCGATCAGCTTCCGCCCGTGCCTCCTCAGGGTGTTGCCGTAAGTCCGCTTGTCAAGCGCGTGCCCATCGGGGATCGGGATGTACTCAAACGTCCCGTCCGCGAACAGCGGCCCGTGAATGCCGCCACAGCCTGTGTCGATGCCGATTCGCAGTAGGACGACGTTCATGTTCTCAACGCTCGGTTGGTCGCAGGTCCGATGCTCGCCCTAACGCCCGTCCCGATGAAGCCGCTGCTGGAATAACTCGTATCGCAACGCCAATGCTTCCTTTGATGGCCGTTGCGTCGGCTTGCAACCGAGTGTTCTCCCAGCGAACCGCGCGTACTCGCTGGCAACAGAGGGATGCAACTCAACTTGTAGCCCGTCTGGTTCAACCCCCAACAGGTCGAGGTCGAAGAGTGTATGGATGTCGGCCCTGAGCAGCAAACCGTTGTCGGGGTGGTTGTCCCCTTCACCCTGGTATGGCTTGATGTGGGCGGCTTCCAGCACCGCGAGCGCCTTGCATCCCGTGACCAGGCATCGGCCGCCGTAGCGTTTCCGTAAGGCGTTGCGGAAATCCTGCTGTCCTCGACGTTCACGGATTTGCCGTTCGACCACGCGCCGCCGGTCAACGGCCTCCGGGATATAGGGCGTACTGCCGCTGGCCTCGCCTTGGTCAGCCTCCTGAGCCGGCAAGGAGATGACCTGGTGGCCGCGGATGGCCGCCTCAACGCATTGGACATCAGCATCAGTCAGTCGTTTGACGGTCCTGATTTGCTGATTGCCGAGTTGTATGTGAAGCTCGGGAAAACCGCGAATCCAGCCTACTGGGCGCTGGTGTCGCCAGAATGCACCATCGTTTGGGGCTTGGATTCGCCCCTTCCTGTCAAAACGGTAGCGCCCGACAACTCCCTTGCCCACGATCAGCGGGCCCTTCTTCACGTAAATGGTGTCTTCCTTTTCCTTCATCTCGAAAAGAAAGCGCCGCAGACTGGTTTTCTCATTCGGCTTCAGCCTTGACCACGCTTCCTTCACATGGGGCGGAAACTATTCCTCCGAGGTGTACGAAGAGAAGTCAATATCATCAACCGGGCCGTATTCGATGGCGGCCACCTTCAGGGGACGACAATACTGATCCCACATTTCAGGCCCGTTCGTACCAGCACGAAACGACATCCGCCACGCAGTCATTTGTTGTACCTCCCCGGGCCGAAAGCCATGCCAGTCCTTCCCCGAACCGCGCAACATCGCCATACCGCACATCGCGGCGATTATCCCACCAATGAGTGGTGGCGTCAAGCAACGGCGCAGCTTGCCATTTGGCCGAGGCAGTATCAGGACCGCCGGGTTGCCGGAGCCATCGGGATGGCCCGGGGCCACGGGGCATCCGCGGGCTGCCGGTCACGGCGGGATCGTGGGGCGACCATTGGAGCCGGCCGTCAGGGACGACCGTAGGGTCATGTGGCCAGTCCGGCTGGCCCAGGACCGGGCCGCGAGGCGACTGTGAGCCGGCCGCCGCGGAACATGCGGGCGTTTACACGCATCAAGCCTCGGGACCGACCGCCGTTACCGCTGCCGGGCGGCACGGCCAGCCAGGCTGCAAGCCGATCAAGCCCCGGGCCGGCCGCGAGCCGCCATGACCACTGCCTGACCGGCGACAAAGCTGCCGGTCTGACGTTGGCGGCCGTGATGATGGAGGGCAGCGCCGAGGTTCACAATGATCCCGGGCCGGCGTTAATGCTGGTGGCAATGGTGATGGTGCTGGTGGCGGTGATGATGTTGGCCTTGTCGTCGGTGCCACTGGTGCCGCTGCTGCTGTAGTTGGTGCTCATCTCCCTGCGCCGCCCTTCCGACGGCGCGGGGCTGCTGTCCGATTTGTCCGATTCGTGTCCGATTTCGTACCGGCCGGGCGTGTACCCGTGCCCTGCCGGTACTCGGCGAGCCAGGCAAGGCCCTTGTCGGTGACGCGATATTTCTGAAGGCGGCTGGTGGGTTTGTCGGGGATGGTGCGTTGGAGCCACTCGGCCGTGACCAGGGGATCGACGTAAGCCTTCCGAAAGTGCTCCCGATGCTTCATTCCCGCGATTGCCTGAAGATCTTCTCGCGGCCTGGCCTCGCTGGAAGCAGCATCGAGCACCGCGGCCACCTGCGCGGCGACTTGCGCGGTGACTTGCGCGGCGGGTATGCCTAGTGCGTCAACTCCGGCGCATGGGCACTCAGGTATTGGCCACATGCCGCACGACCCCGGCAGGCTAGCATGTAAAGCAGCCATTGTCGCCGCTGTGCTGACGCTGTGCAAATCAATCGCACGATGTCAGGCACGAAGTCGAGTCGGCTGAGCAAGACCGTGCGCACCAAGCCGGCAGACTGGCGGGCGTCGCCACCGACTTTCTGCAACACTGCTTCGAGATTGTCGGAGCGGACGAGTCTGGAAAGCGCCAAGATGACATGAACGGCTACCACTTCGTCGTTGTCTTGGACATGCGCCACCAAGCTGGCTGCCCCAATTTCCGTCGAAACGTCCGCGAGCCCCCACGCGCCGGCCGCCCGCAACTCCGAGTCATTTGTCGTATCTTCCAGGAGCCCCTTCAGCAGGTCAATCGAACGGCGATCAGGCATCTCGGCCAGTATCAGCGCTGATTCCATTCGGTACTCTCTGGCCGCGTCGTGGTCATGGACGATCCTGGAAATCGAATCCCATCCTTCCTGGAAATCAAGGCGAGCAAGCGAAGCGGCTGCCTCCAAACGGATTCTACCATCCTGGGAGTGGTCCATGAGGTGGCTGAGCGGATTCCTGCTCTTGGCGGCCAGTTCGGGCAGGAATCCCAGCGCCTTCACCGCAACATAGACCGATTCGGCATTCTCGCCTTCCAGATCGGGAAAGAAGTCATAACGCTGGGTCGGAGAAGCCGAGGGTTTCAACATGCTGGGCAGCGCTGATGCGAGAATTGTGTCTCCGTCACCAAATGCGTCACCGGCGTTGACGTGGGGCGTTAGCCTGAAGCTTCCGCCGCTCGATTCACGTGAGAGGCGATAGGACTGCTGTCGGCCGCCGGCCACCTGCGTCCTGATGGAGTCCGGCAACACGCTCAAAACGGTGCCAGCCCGATTGGCGATCGTTGCGGGCCAGGTCACGCGGACTTCGCTTCCTTCCGAAGCCGACCTCATGCGTTCTTGTTTGGCCAAGTGCCAGGTGGACCGCATCTCGCCCACCCGGAAAAGGGCAACTCGATCACTGGCTTTCCAGGTGTCGTCAGTTGGCCAGCACCGGATGAAGGCAACCAGGTCGTTATCCCGGAGTCCCCTGTCCCACGCACGATCGGGATTGTTGACCGCGTGGGACATCGTGATCTTCAAGTCGGCCTTGGCGCGGCATTCGATCCGTATGCCGGACCCCAGGCAGAGCAGATCGGGAACCCGCAGTCGCTTGATCTTCGTTGCCCAAATCTTGTTGCTGGCGCAGTAGCGTTCCAACTCGATGATGCGGAATCCGCCCTGCCGCAGAATCGCGGCGACTTTTCGCGTGCCAACCGCGCCGATGTTGACGTTCCGCAGAAACTCCCGGTCGCTCTTGAACCCCACAGTGGCCGCCCTCAATGGCTGGCAGCACCGGGCATCAAGTCCGACATGGCAACGTCCAGGGCGATGGCCAACCTCTCGATGTTCAGTAGGGAGATGTTGCGCTCGCCACGTTCGACGCCACTGACGTAAGTCCGATGAAGACCGGCCAGGTCAGCCAGCTTTTCCTGCGAAATCCCCCTCTTTCGGCGGATTTCCCGGAGTCGGTCCCCGAATCGAATCTGTACGTTGGACAAGACCGTACCTTTGCTGCATCAATAAGTTAGGATGCCTATTGACAGCAGTTTCCTGGATTGCATATTATAGGTCTACAGCCTTTACGTTACGGTAACGTATCGTCTACATGGCTGGGAAACCTGCAAGAAACCTGGTACGCTGCAATGAAGAAGGGGAGAACACGCTCGATGCAGGGGAATGGACGACCAGTCGAGGTTTACCGAACCAAGTTCGGCAAGGCAGTCTTGACCAAGGCCGAAGACTATCTACCGTTAATGCCGGCGAACTCCGTAGACTTGGTGGTCACGTCACCCCCCTTCGCCCTTCTGCGCCAAAAGGCATACGGGAACCTGGACCAAGCCGATTACGTCGATTGGCTCGTCTCTTTCGGTCCGCTGGTGCGGCGAGTGCTCAAGGACACGGGCACCCCACCGCCTTCTATCTTGGCGAACTTCAAGACGGGCTGGCCTTGGAACCTCTCACCGGCTACGCGCGGACGATGATTCCCTTTTTCGCCCGGCATCCGTATGCCCGGTTGGTTGTCCTGACGAAGAGCGCCGATGTCGAAAACCTGTTGGACCTCGATCATGCCGGCTGGACGATCCTGTCTTGGACCGTCAACGCCCCGGAAGTCGCACTACAGTTTGAGAAGAACACGCCAGATGTCAGTGCCCGAATCGAGGCCATGCGACGATGTGCCCAGGCCGGCTATCCCGTGCGCGCGGTTCTCATGCCCGTCGTCCCGGTGGCCGAGTGGCAGGCAGCCTATGGCCGCTTTATTGCGACGCTGCTCGAATCCGTCCCCTTGGCGCGGATCACGCTTGGCTCCATCTGCTCCTACCCGCAAGCCCAGCGACTCATGGAACTGAAACTCGGCAAACAGAATGCCATATCAAGCCTGCTTCGGGGCCGCCCAACAACGACTCCCCTCTCCCCGCGCGGGAGAGGGGCCGGGGGTGAGGGGGCAGGGAGGGCGGACGACGGCCGACTTCGCTTCAATCGCTCGACCCGCGAAGGCGTTTGCCGATACCTGATCGAGTGTATTCGCCGGCAGCGGCTTGACCTGGAAATCGGTTTGTGCCTGGAAGACGAGCCGATGTTCACCTCGCTCGGCTTGCAGGAAAGCATCGGACGTTGCAACTGCGTGCTTTGAGAAGTCGGCTGGGGAATTACATGTGAACAGCCTGCAACGGCGCAATCAACGTGCAGTGGCGAAGGCACTTCCATCGCCACGGCGTTCCACCGAAACCCGCGGGTGTTTGGCAACGTGGTCTTCCGTCACGAGAACCTCTTTGACTGGATCGACCAGATCGGCAGCAACTCCGCGTGCCGTTTCGATCTGGCCGTGATGCTGCGAATCTGTGACGTGTTCAGCCGCATTCAGATCGAGGAGGTATCTCACCGTGAGGTGTGCGGACTGATCCGGCAGGAGCAAGGCGCATCCTTCATCGACATGGACATGACTCATCCGGCGAAACTGATTGAAGAGAACCGGCTCGATAAGCTCTATCACCGCCTCTCGCGGTCGCCGTTCAGAAACGGAATGGTCTTTCACCAGTTCTCGTTGTCCGACTATTTCAGGGCAATCAGAACAGTCCTGGGTGGTGGGGTACCTGCTGTCGAGGGTATGATCTATGTGCCGACGCGACGATTTGACGAAACTGCGCTGGAACTGCCCAGCGGCCGTTCCCTGATCGGTGAACTGATGACGGTAGCCGACAGAATCCTCATCGAGGATTCGGACTTGACGGCAAGCCGTCTACAGAGGCATATCAGCCTCTTCGGTCTGAAGGACTTGGCCGTGACGGACGTGACCGGCCAGCGGGGAAGGCACGGGGCTTCCGTCGCCGTGATTGGCAGACGGCGATCAACGAAGGGGTGCGTTCCAGCCACCAGGGCGATCAAGAGCGAAGTCGGTGGCGGCGCACCAGCGGTGAACTGATAAAAGGAGGCGCTTCGTGAATGACGACACGGCCACTGGGCTCTCGCTCGCCGAACGGCTTCACCCGAAGTACCGCCCCGCTTTCGACAAGCTGAGTGAACGCGAACGAGCCGCCGTGGCGCTCTATTTCCTGCCACACGGCTCGGAAAAGGACGTGCTGGAAGTCACCCGTCCTCGGGTCATCAAGTGGTACTGCCCTTTCGCCGATCAGCGGGAATTCCCGTCAGGGCATCGCTACTGTATCAATGTCTACATCGGCTGCGAACACCAGTGCGAATACTGCTACGCCACGGGCTACATCGCTGCGGAGCCCAACTGCAAGAACCGTTTCCGGCAGGACTTGTGCAAGGACTTGGAGGCGATGGAGGTTTGCAATGTTCCGCCCGCGCCCGTGCATCTCTCCAACAGCACCGATCCACTTCAACCCTTGGAGCGGGAGCACCGCCACACGCTGTTCGTGCTGGAGAAGTTGGCGGAACACCGAAATCGGTTCACGACGGTCACGCTGCTGACCAAAAACCCGGCCATGCTGATGGATGATCGGTATGCCCACGCCCTCCATCGGCTCAACGAGTTGCCATTGGATCACCCACGACGCCCCTGGTTCGACGCACAAAGATGCCCGCCACTGCGAGTGGAGTGTTCCTTGGCATTCCTCAATGACGAACACCGGTGGCTGCTCGACCCGGCGGCCCCGAGCATCGAGAGCCGCACGGAAGCTCTGCGGTTCCTGCGGAAGGAGGGCCTTCCCGTCTTTCTGCGGATCGACCCGTTGTTCCCGCGCGATCCCTTGGGCGGTGGCAAGGCTATGGCGGATTTCGGCCTGCCGGATGTCCAGTCGTTGCGCGACTTGGAAGGTTTGGTCACTCTCGGCCGGGAACTGGCCGCACCACACATCATCTATTCTGTCGCCAAGATCACGCGGCGCAAGCAGGGCGATCTACCGCCCGTCATGGAGCGGATGAAGCAGGTCTACCAACATCTTTCCGCCGGGCAGCCGCTCGTCTTTCACGGCGGTTCCTGGCGACTGCCGGAGAGCGTCGCCGCGGCATTCGTGCTCCGGCCATTCTTGGACTTATGCCACCGGCACTCGATTCCCGCCAAGCCCTGCAAGGCGAATCTGATTACGACGCCCTGAACGCCCCGTGACCAGCGGAGATTTGGCAGATAGGGCGAGCCACAGTTGCCCCGGCCGAATGACGAGCAATCCGAAACCAAACCTAAGTCTTGGCGTGTCAACGCAATACATTACCACAAAAGCACTTGCGTCGAAAGTTGAGTTCAAGTTGAGGGCCTAGTCCCCGTAAGGGGGTGCAGGTTCAAGTCCTGTTTCCCGCACTACTTGATACAAAAGGACTTACGGCGATGGCCGCGAATCCTTTTCGTGTTTCTTGGCCCTCGCAAAACACCGATCTCCCTAAGTTTGCGACTGAATTCTCTCCATCACCCGGTCGCTGATCTCGACTTCATCCAGGGCGATGTAATGCTTCCGCATCGTGTCGGGATTACAGCCGAAAGCCACGGCGGCGTCAGCATTTCGTTCCGCCGCGTGCCGCTTCACGCACAACTCAAAGAGATCATGGCTCAGTGGTTCAGGATTCATCCTGGTGGGCCGTACCCTCACCGCTACGCCTGCCCCCGTGCGGCTTGGTGCTCCCGGCGCAGCCGATCATAGTCGGCTTCCTCGGCAGCCATCTCGGCCTCCATCGCTTCCTGATTCGCGTGGTAGTAAGCGAGCGCCGCATGGACTTGCGCGAGGGAGATATGCCCGATCCGACGGGAAATCTCCTCGGGAGTCCATCCCAGCTTGTACCAGCCCGCAATGCGGAGCACGGAGACCCCCGTCCCCGCAATGCAGGGGCGCCCGCCGCAGATGCCCAGAGCCTGCTCGATAAGCGTCCCAATGTCGGTCAACGTGGCCATGATTCAGTGCTCCATGAACGCGCCTGCCTTTTCTATCATTCCGGGGGCGGAGGGCGCCAGCAAGGAGTTGGGGCTCAGGTGGTGGCGCAGCAATTCCCGGCCTTCGTTCCTTACGGCGTGCCACACAACGTGCCCGGAGCGTGCGGGGTGCCCCGGCCGGGCTGTTTACTGCCGCTATTTGCCGATGCAGTAGACGTTCTTCGCGCCCACCAGGAACATCCGGCCGCCGGCGACGGCGGGCGAGGGATGGCTGCCGTCGCCCAGGTCGTTGCTGGCCAGGACCCTGAACTCCGGTCCGGCCTTGATCACGTAGCTCTTGCCGGCGTTGGCGAAGAAGATGGTGCCGTTGGGATCAACGATGGGGCTGGCCCAGTTCGTCGAGAGGCCCTCCAGCCGCTTGGCATAGACTTCCTTGCCGCTGGCGGCCTGCCAGCACTTCAGCACGCCCGAGTCGTACAGGCGGTACACGCAGTCGCCGACGATCAGCGGCGAGGAGATGCCCCCGCCCGTGCTCACTTTCCACTTGGTGTGGGTGGCGGTGACGTCGCCGCTGCCGGTGGGATCGACGGCCACGCCCGGCCCGCCGCGGCCGCTGTCGAAATACACGATTCCCGCGCCGTAGGCCGGCGAGGAGCTTTCGCCCGAGCCCCAGCACCACCAGAGGGTCTTGCCCGTGGCCGGGTCGAGACTCCGTATTGCGTCGGGGACCGAGGGCAGGCCGCCGGCCGCCACGAGCATCTGCGGCTTGCCCTTGACGTTGATCACCAGCGGCGTGCTGTGCCCGAAGAGCATGGTGGACAGTTTGGCCTCCCAGCGGACCGCGCCTGTCCGCTTGTCGTAGGCGACGATCTTCGAGTCCTTCGGCTGCGTCATCTCGAAGGCCATCAGCAGCGTGTCCTGATACAGGATCGGGCTGCTGCCGACGGTGACGTCGAAGCTATAGGGGATGAACTCCTTGCGCCACACGATCTTTCCCTGGAAATCCAGCGCGGCCAGCACCGCCGAGCCGAACGCGCAGTACACCAGCTTGCCGTCGGTGGGCGGCGTCGGCGCGGCGTAGCCCCCGCCGGGTCCGCTGCGGAAATCGTTGCGGACCCACGGGCCGGGCGGCACCAGCGTGTCCCAGAGCAGCTTGCCCTGGCGGGTGTCGTAGCACAGCACGTGATGCTCGGGGATCACCTTCTCGCGCTCCTTGACCGAGTCCGGCCAGCGCGCGGTACACACGAACAGGCGGGTGCCCCAGACGACCGGGCTGGCGTGGCCCTGGCCCACCAGCGGCGACTTCCAGCGGACGTTCTCCTGCTTGGGCCCGCCCCAGGTGATGGGCAGGTGCGTTTCGGACGTGTAGCCCATGCCCGTCGGCCCGCGGAACGCCGGCCAGTTGTCGTCGCCGCCGCGACCCGCGCGAGCGGTCAGAAACGCCAGTCCTATCGCCACCAGCCCCGCCAGTTTCCCGCGCGACATCGTTAGCCTCCAGGTTACATCTCGCCGAAAGTTCGCTACGAATCGAGCTATTATACCACGCCGAAGGCAATGTCGGCCGGAAATCGCTTGCCGCGGCGGCGGTTCTTGACAACTGCGCGACCAGCCGCCACATTGGTGGAGTCCAGGTCGCTTCGATTGCCGAGGGGTGTCTCCCGGAGAGCCGCAGCCATGACCGCCGCAAGAGCATTACTTTTCCTGGGGCTGATCGCGACGCTGGGGGCGGCAGCAGTTTGTGCCCAGGCGGGCGCTGCGGCAAAGCCTGCCGCGGCGCCGGGGCCCGGTTTCGTCTACCGCTCGCCGCAGGGCGTCCAGTTCGAGGTGACCGCCGAGGGCCTTTCGGCCATCCGCGCGGGCGGCGGGCCACCCACGCGAAGCGTGGGTCCGCTGGCCTCCGGCGGCTGGAGCCTCTTCAATGCCGAGCCGTGGTTCAAGGACGCCGGGGCCGGGGCGGTCAAGACCGGGCCGCTGGTGGAGAAGTCGTTCGCGGTGCTCGGCCCGCGGCGGGCCCGTGTCGTGCAGGCCGGCGGCCAGGTCTCGACAACCTTCGATTACAGCTTCGACGGCGAGGATGTGACCATTTCCGCCCGGGTGGAGAACCGGCACCCTGACGAGCCGATCAACGTCGTCGGCTTTTCCGGACTGACGTTCGCTTTCGATCGGCCGCCGCAAGGGCTGATGCAGGTGCAGCACATCAGCTATTTCCAGGCCCACGGGCTGGGCCTGTGCCATCCGGGCTTCTGGTCGAAGATCGGCGGGAGCTACGCCGTCGATTCCGCGGTGGGCGTGGGTGTCTCGCCGTGGAAGACCGGTTGGACGCGGACCTTGATCCTGTGGGACTACGCCAGTTGGGAGGCGGACCAGCGGGAGAAGTCGCCGCGGCGGCGGCTGATGTATTTCGTCGGCGCGCCGGTGCCCGCCCGCGGCGCGCGGACCTTCGACCTGCGGCTGCGCGTCAGCCCCAACCGCGATTGGCAGCACCTGCTGGCCCCGTACCGCGAGCATTTCCGGGCCACCTTCGGGGCGGTGCGCTACGACGCCGACTACCGCTGGATCGCCTCGGACTACGTCAACCAGAGCCAGCAGGCAATTTCGCCGGAGAATCCCTACGGACTGCACGGCGGGCACCGGCGATTGGACCTGGCCGCGGGCGTGGAGGCCTTCGCCAAGACGGTCATTCCCGCCATCACGTCGGCCGGCGGCCAGGGGGTGATTCTCTGGGGTCAGGGGGGCGACGATCCCCGCGGGGCGATGTACCGGCCCGACTTCGACATCCTGCCGCCCGAGATCGAGCGGAACTGGCCGCTGCTGGCCCAGCGGATGCACGCGGCGGGGCTGAGGCTGGGCGTGACGGCGCGGCCCGCCGACCTGGCGCTGCGGCTGGACTGGAAGCAGGACCAGGTGATCCCCATCAACGCCGACGATCCGGACCACCGCGAGATGCTCTGGCGGCGGTTCCAGAAGATGATCGACCGCGGTTGCACGCTCTTCTACCTCGACAGCTTCGGGGCCGAGCTGGAACACGTCAAGCTGATGCGGTTCCTGCGCGAGCGGATGGGCCGCAAGATTCTGACTTTCACCGAGCACCAGTGCGACGCCATCTTGCCGTATTCGGGCGGCTACTCGGAGACGACCGCGCGGTCCGCCGGCCCGAACGGCCCGGAATATCAGGTCTGGTCGGGCGTGGAGAACTGGCGGATCTATCAGTGGCTGGCGCCCGGTGCGCAGCTCGTGTCGCGGCTGTACCAGGTCGAGGGCCAGATGCCCAAGGACTTCGAGCCGGTGGACGAGTTCTTCTACCGCCACGGGATCACGCCGCTGGTGCCCGTGTCGGACTTCGCACGCTTGCCACAACTCGGCCCGATCCAGGCGAAGCACCTCGCTGCGCCCGCGGGCCGCGGCGCCGCGGCGGAGAAAGGCAAGAATGGGGAGAAGGGCGACAAAGGCGAGAAAGGCGAGAAACGGGATGACCCTAGCCGCGGATGGATATCCGCGGGCGAAAAGGGCGATAAAGGCGCCAAGGGCGAGAAGGGCGAAAGCGATCTGACCGCGCTCGCGGCCACCTGGAAGACCCGCGCGGACTGGACGGCGCGGGCCGCAACTATTCGCCAGGGAATTTTGCAAGCCGGCGGGCTGGCACCGCTGCCGGCCAAGAGCCCGCTGCGGCCCACGGTCCACAGCCTCCGCCAGCACCCCGGCTACAGCGTGGCCAACGTGGCCTTCGAGTCCGTGCCGGGCTTTTTCGTCACCGGCGACCTCTATCGCCCGCTGGAGGTCAAGGGGCCCTGCCCAGCCGTGCTCTGCCCGCACGGCCACTTTCCCGAAGGCCGCTACCGGCCCGACATGCAGCAGCGCTGTGCAACCCTAGCCCGCATGGGCGCCGTGGTCTTCTCCTATAGCATGATCGGCTACAACGACTCGACGCAGGTGCCGCACAACACGCCGCACGCCTTCACGCTGCAACTTTGGAACAGCATCCGCGCGGTGGATTTCGTCTCGTCGCTGGAAGGCGTGGATGCCAAGCGGATCGCCGTAACGGGCGCGTCGGGAGGCGGGACGCAAACGTTCATGCTCGCCGCGGTCGACGATCGCGTGGCCGTCTCCTGCCCGGTGGTCATGGTTTCTTCCGACTTCTACGGCGGCTGCGTGTGCGAGAGCGGGCTGCCGGTCCATCGCGGGGCGGGGTACGCCACCAACAACGCCGAGATTGCCGCCCTGGCCGCCCCCCGGCCGCTGTTGGTCGTTTCCGACGGCAAGGATTGGACGAAGAACGTGCCCACGCGCGAGATGCCCTATCTCAAGAGCGTGTACCGCCTGTTCGGCGCGGAGGCTGCGGTCCAGAACGTCCACTTGGCCGACGAGGGCCACGACTACGGCCCCTCGAAGCGGCAGGCGGTGTACGCCTTCCTTGCCCGCCACCTGGGTTTGGCAACCAAGGGCCTGGCCAAGGCCGACGGCTCGATCGACGAATCGCCCAACGTGATCGAGCCGGCCGCGGCCCTGGCGGCCTTCGACGCGGCCCACCCCCGGCCGGCCGACGCCTTGCAGGGCGAAGAGGCGATCCTCCGCGCGCTACGTAAATTGCAACACTAAATGGAGCTGCCGGATTCCGGGAGGGGCTGGCCGTGGAGCCCCGCGCCGTCAGCCTGTGGAGCCCCGGGCGTCAGCCCGGGGATGGCGTGCATCCTTCGCAAGATGGCGGTTATCCCAAAACCGATCCCCGGGCTGACGCCCGGGGCTCACCACGTGCGCAGACTCCCAGGGTCGTGTAACTGCATTCAGACGCCGCAACCACCCACCGTGCTTTCCTGCCTTTTGAAAACTCTTCCCATTCCCTCGCGGAGAACCGCCATGAACCGATTGCTGCCGACGATCCGGTCCGCCCGAATCCTGCCGTTGCTCTTTGTCGCTCTGCTGGTCCCCATCGCCGGGGCCCAGGAGAAGAGCGTTGCCCCGGACATCAACAAGCCTTACGAGAACCCGGACGTCAAGGGCTTCGTGAATTACTTCGAGGGAGAGAGCCGCGAGGTATTCACCCATCGCAAGGAGATTGTGGCCGCCTGCCCGCTCAAGCCGGGCATGACAGTGGCCGACATTGGGGCGGGCACGGGGCTGTTCACGCGGCCCATGGCCGCCGCCGTCGGCCCGCAGGGCAAGGTGTACGCGGTGGACATCGCCCCGAAGTTCGTCGAGCACATCAAGGAGACCTGCCGCCAGGCCGGCCTGACCAACGTGGAGTGCGTCGTCTGCACGCAGACTTCGGTCGAGCTGCCCGCCGGCTCGATCGACCTGGCCTTCCTCTCGGACGTGTACCATCATTTTGAGTTCCCGCAGAAGTCGCTGGCCTCGATCCACCGTGCCCTCCGCAAGGGCGGACAGCTCGTGGTCGTGGACTACCGGCGGGTCCCCGGCAAGACGGCCGAATGGATCCTCAAGCACGTCCGTGCCGGGCAGGAGGTTGTGACCAAGGAGATCGAGGCGGCCGGCTTTCGCCGGGTGGGGGAGGAATTTCCCTTCCTCAAGGAGAACTACGGCATACGATTCGAGAAGGTCGAGTCGCCCGCAGGCAGCCCGCCGAGCGGATCGAATGCCTACGCCAAGTGGCCGCGGGGGCCGGGCCACCAGCCCGACTTCTTCCCCATCGCCGTCTGGCTGCAAAGCCCGCGCAACGCCGCCAAGTACCGGGCCATCGGCGTCAACGTGTACGTGGGCCTTTGGGAAGGCCCGACCGCCGACCAGATCGCCGAGCTGCGGCGGCAGGAAATGCCGGTCGTCTGCGAGCAGAACCAGTACGCCCTGGAACACCTCGACGAGCGGACGATCGTCGGCTGGATGCACGGCGACGAGCCGGACAACGCCCAATCGCTGGGCCAAGGGAAGGGCTACGGGCCGCCCATCCCGCCGCAGAAGATCATCGAGGATTACCGGCGGATCAAGGCCAAGGACCCGCGCCGCCCGGTGATGCTCAACCTGGGCCAGGGGGTCGCCTGGGACGGCTGGTACGGCCGGGGCGTGCGGACCAATCACCCGGAAGACTACGCCCAGTACGTCCGCGGCGGCGACATCGTGTCGTTCGACATCTACCCGGCCGTCGCCGACAGGCCCGCCGTGGCCGGCAAGTTATGGTACGTGCCGCGGGGCGTCCAGCGTCTCCGCGGCTGGGCCGGGCCCGAGCGGATCGTTTGGGACTGCATCGAGTGTACGCGGATCGGCAATCTGAAGGTCAAGCCCACGCCGGAGCAAGTCAAGGCCGAGGTCTGGATGTCGCTCATCCACGGCTCGCAGGGGCTGATCTATTTCTGCCACCAGTTCCAGCCGCGGTTCATCGAGGCGGGCCTGCTGGCCGACGAAGAGATGGCCCGCGCGGTGGCCGCCATCAACCGGCAGGTGCAAAGCCTGGCGGCCGTGCTCAATAGCCCGTCGCTGCCCGCCGCCGCCCGGGTGACGGTCGATCCGGCGGAGGTCTCCGCGGACATGACGCAACTGCTCGGGCCCGCGGGCATTGCCCTGGCGGTGAAGAAGCACGAGGGAGCGACTTGCCTCTTCGCAGTCCGCATGGAGGCCAAACGGGCCAAGGCGACGTTCCGGATCCAGGGCATGTCCGGCGCGGCCACAGTTCGCGTGCTCGGCGAGGACCGTACCCTGCGGGTCCAGGACGGGGAGTTCCAGGATGATTTTGGGCCCTGGGCGGTACACCTATACAAGGTGGAATAGCCCAGCATGACCAGGCCCGGGTTCGCGCCTCAGCGAGTACCCGTGAGGGCCTTGACGATCTCTTCCTTGGTCTTGTACCGGTCGCACGCGGTCCGCAATTCCTGGCGGGTCAGGCTGCGCAGGCCGGGAAGCTCGATCTCGGCAAACTCCTCGACGGGGATCACGTACTGCGACTGGGCGAGTTGGTAGCCTTCCACTTCCTTCCACGGGCCGCCCTGCCCCTTCGGCCAAACTTTGGGTGGCCGGGCGTAGCTGGCCTCCAGCCGCGCCAGCCGCACGCCCAGCGTGGCCCAGAGCCGCGTCTTGCCGGCGCCGTCCCGGTCTACATAGATCGGCACGGCCACCCGCGTGTCGCAGGCCAGGTCGGGATTTTGCTCCATACCCCCGAGCCACTCCAACGCCGCTGTGCGTGCCGCTTTCTGGTCGAGCAGCTCGCCGGCGAGCAACTGGGGCCCCATGCCGATGTCTTCACACGTGATCAGGTAGAAGCCGTAGAACCGCACCCGGATGTCCTCCAACTCGTCATCCAACGACGCCTCGCGCGAGCCGCCCTGCTTCAACCCGTGGAGGGCGGCCAGCCGGTCCTTCCCCGCGGTCGCCAGCAGGAAGTTTTGCAGGAAGGCGTAGGCGCGGGCGGTGCGAAGGTAGAACGTCGGGCAAGGCTCGATCCGCAGCTGCGGCCGGACTGCTCCGCGTTCCAAGGGAGCTGCCGTCTCCGGCGCCTTTGCCGCGTCCGCCTGTCGTATGTGCGTCTCCCTCCGCTTGGTGATGAGGGCCTTGAACGCCTCGACCAGCCGCTTCTTGTAGCTGGCGGTCAGCAGGAGCTTGTCGCGCTCCTGGCCGCGCGTGGGCAGGAGCAGCGTTTCCAAGGCGTAGACCTGATACTGATACCAGCCGTCCTTGCCGCCGGGCTTCAGGTCCACTTCGCCCGCGCGGATGCGGCGGATCAGCGTCGCCATGAGGTCCGCCTCGGCGGGGACGCCCAGCGGAAAGAGCCGATTGAACAGTTCCGTCTCGCGGCTGCCGGAGGGCGGCAGGATCGCCACCGTGGCCCGGCGGACGCCATGCCGCCTGGCCAGCGCGTCGAGGTCGTCCGTGGCGCCGATCAGCGCATCGGCCGAAAGGCAGGCCAGCGGATTGGTGAGCCGGCCGTAGAAGGCGTTCAGCGCGCGGTAGCGGGCGAGCAGATCGGGGGCGTCTGCCAGGGCCGCCGCCACTGCCCGGCACGGGGCCAAGTGCCTTTCGTCGAACTCGGTTTGCAGAAAACGATAGAACCGCCAGACCTGCGCCAATTCCGGGGTCCAGTCGTAAAAGCCGATGGGCTTGCTGCGGGTCTGGTCGGCGTCGAAGGTCCCGAGCAGCGTTTGCTTTGCGGTCTTCTCGTCGGGCGCGAGCCGCGCCTTCCGTCCCGCCAGCTCTAAGGCCGCGGCCAGTAGCGGCCGCGCGGGACTTTGCATCGGCTGCTTGTCGAAAATGGCCTGCACCACGTCGGGGGCGGCCGGCGCGAATCCCAGCTCGCCGCGGTAACAGGCCACGTCGACTGTGGCATACAGCCCATCGTCGAACTGCTTGGCCGCGCCGTCCAGGAGATTCGCACTGGGAAGGAAGTCTCTTCCGCCTACCGCCTCGGGTTGCATGGCCTCGGTGTAGGACCGGCGAAGGGTCAACAACCCAGCCTCGACATCGGGCTTGATCGCCGGGCAGTCCAGCCGCACGACTGCCGCGCTCGCATTCAGTTCCCAGTTGCCTACCGGCCGGCTGTCGATGACGGTTTCATCGAATAGTGGGTTCCTCTCGTCCAGCCGGTCGTCGGCCAAGACGATGCCCGAGGGTTGCGGCGGCGGGGAGTATTCCGCCCACTCGACAATGTAGGTATCGGGTTCAACAGCGTGGGTATTCTGTTCGACAGCACACGTATCGGGTTCGACAACGCGGGTATCGGGTTCGACAGTGTGGGTATCCGATAAGCGGCCACACCCCAACCACAGGACGCTCGCCGCCAGTAGGCAGGCCCCTTGCACGATGCGAGACATAAGCGCCTCCTTCAGTAGTGTGATCGCAGTTTGGCCCGGGTCACCTTCAATGGTCCATCTCCTTCAACCCCGCCTTGATGCTGGCGGCGACCTGCTGGACGACGTCCTGTGACTTGCCGCCGGGCCGCGTATCGCGCAGTGCCGCTGTCAGCCGCTCGCCGTCGCCCCCGACGGACCAGCCGGTGAACAGCACACCCAGCATCCGTTGGCTGGCGTCCTGGTGCGCGCAGCGGATCAAGGCCACCGCTGCATCGGGATTCTTCCAGGTGGCCGGCAGCACGCGAAACCCCTGCTGCTGGAAGAAGCGGACCGAGGGATAGTCTGCCCGCCGCTCGTAGTGCCAATCGCAGAGGATGATGTCCTTGGGAATCCGCTCGATCGCGCGGTGCGAGCCGGTCTTGCTGGCCTCCCACGTCCCGTAGGAGAACTTGCCCACATCCAGCAGGCGGTCGCTCCACATGAGCATTTCCACCCCGCGCCCTTCGACCAGGTGCCGGTGCAAGCGGTTGACCATCCCCGCAAAGAGCTCGCCCACGTCCTTGCCTTTGCAGCGCGGGCACTTGTCGCTGCCGATGAGGAAAACCTCGTCCATGCCGACGTGCAGGGCGTCGGCCTGGAAGGCGTCGATCAGCTCGTCCAGGAGATCGAAAACGACTTTGTCCACTTCCGGATTCGAGGGGCACCACTCGCGGCAGTAGATGCCCTTGTTGTCCGCGGGGACCTGCGGCGTTTCGTCGAACTGCGGGTACTTCTTCAGCAGCGCAGCGGTGTGATTGGCCCACGACTGGTGGCCGAGGCAGTTCAAGAGCGGGATCAGGCGGACGCCGCTCTTGCGGCAGACCTCGGCCAGCTTGCGGGCCTGTTGGCGGGTAATCCCCCGGCAGTCCAGCTCCGGGTGCGATTGGAATGAAAAGCCGTAATCCACCTCCAGGATCAGCACGTTCAGGCCCAGCGGCGGCATCACCTCGCTGACGAACTTTTCGGTGTCCGCCAACCGCTCCGGTGGCGGGTCCATCAGGTGCAGAGCCCGCCAGACGGGATTCTTCTTCTGCCAATTCTCGAACCACGCCTTGTCAGCCGGCTCGGCGGCGACGGCGGCCGCGGCGAAGCCCCCGATCAGGCCGGCGGCCAGGATCGGCAGCTTCACTAGATTGAATCTGCCCATATGCGTTCTCCTTCTGCGGATGGCGGCGGGATCGTTCGTTTCGCGCCCTCCATTGTCGCTCGCCACGGCAGGCTGTCAATCTCCTTCGGGCTCTTGTGTACATGCAGACCGGCGTAGAGTAAACTCTTCTTCATTGGACCAGTCCTCCCATAGCTGGCTCTGTCGTAAAGGGGTTTCCAGCACTACCCTTCAGGATCATCCACGCTCTACGCGGGCGACATTTTTTCCGCACTCCGCAGGAGGCCTAAACCATGAGAGCTGCGCAATGGTTTGCGGTTGTTCTGGCGATGGGCGGTGTGGCAGGCGGGGCGGAAGTGACGTTCACCGCCAAACCCAAGATCACCCACGCGCAAGGCCGAACGACCGTCGAGTTCGCCGTCAGCCGGCCGACGGACGTTGAGTTGGCCGTGCTCGATGCAGGCGGTCAGGTGATTCGCCACCTGGCGGCGGGCGTGTTGGGCGGGCCGAAACCGCCGCCCGAGCCGCTGCGGGCCGGCCTCGCGCAGGCCGTCGCCTGGGACGGCCGGGATGACGCGGGCCAAGCGGCGGGGCGCGGCCCCTTTGTGGTCCGCGTGCGGGCCGGCACCGCGGTCCGCTTCGGCCGCCTGATCGGCGGCAGCCCGTACACGGGTTGCATCTCCAACGGCGCGCCGCACGACAGTGTCGCCGTAGACCAGGACGGCACGCTGTACGTGAAAATGGGCTCGTTCGTGCCGCAGTTGCACCAACACGTGCCGTGGCAGCTCCGCAAGTTCGACTCCAGCGGTAAGTATGTCCGCACCCTCCTGCCCTATCCCCCCTCGACGCCGGCCGAGCGCGCGTCGGGCATTCGGCTGATCGACGCCGGCGATGGCCTGCTGACGCCCGCCACCCTCAACCCGCTGGACCCGGCCCTGTTCTATTTCGGCGACAATCTGTACCATCGCGTGGTCGACGGCAGCGTGGTGTTCATCAACTCCCGCACGGCCGAGCTGGTGTTCTTCCGCGTGGACGGCTCCAACGCCATGAAGATCGTGCCCATGCGGAGCAAGCCTGAGCGGCTCAAGTGGCCGGAGTGGCTTTCGCCGCAGGTCGCCTTTTCGCCGGACGGGAGATACGGCTACTACGCCAACGTGGCCGGCACGCCCTACGACGGCAAGCAGCCGTCGGACATCGACCCCAAGTTCCCGCAAGGCCGCGTGTATCGCCACGATCTGACCACCGAAGGGGCCGACCCGCAGCCGTTCTTCGACCTGAAACTGCCGGACTGGCAGGCGACGAAGTACTGGATGCCCAGCGCGTGGGACAAGAAGACCGCTGCGGCGGGCATCGACGTGGACCCGCAAGGCAACCTGTGGATCTGCGACCTGGTGAACCAGGAGGTGGTCGAGGTCTCGCCGCAGGGCCGGAAGCTCGCTGCCACGAAGGTGCCGTGGCCCGACAAGGTGCGGGTCAGCCGCAAGGGCGGGTCCTGGTACGTGCTCTCGCAGAAGGTGTCGCGCGGCTATCCCCCGCCGCCGACGCTCGTCAAGCTGACCGGCCGCGGCGACCAGGCCCGGCAGGTCGCTGCGCTGACGCTGGAGCACGTGGCGGGCTATTCGCTGGCCCTGGACGAGTCGGGCCCTGCGGCCGCGCTCTGGATCGGCGGAGAAAAGGCCCTGCTCCGCGTAGAAGACCGGGGCGAGGAGTTGGCCGTGGCCGGCCCGGGGCTGATCAACGCGGACAAGGACGCCGTGGCCTTCGTCTGCTTCGGCGACGTGGACCGCCAGGCCGACCTGGTGTACGTCACCGAGGGCATGGGCCGGGTGTGGCGCTACTCCGGCGCGAGCGGGGCGGGCGGGCTGACCCCGCTCAAGGCCTGCGACCTGGCGGTGGGGCCGGGCGGCTTGATCTATGGCTGGGGCGACACGGGCAGCTACGCCGGCCCGGTCGCCCGCTACCACCGCGATTTTCGCCCTGCTCCCCTGGAAGCCACCGGCAAGCACCTCTACGGGAGCTTGTACGGCCGCTACGGGCGGGGCAACAACGCGCCGGGCATGGCCGTCGATGCCCGCGGCTGGGTCTATGCCGTCTGCGGCTTCAACGACTGCCACCTGCGGGTCTACGACGCCGAGGGCAAGCTCGTGGCCTTCGACCAGCACGTGCTCTTCGGCGAACAGGCCAAAGCCGCAGTCCCCGTGCTGATCCCCCACGTCAACGACCAGGGGGGCAGCGTGCGGGTCGATCGGCAAGGCAACGTCTACGTGTTGGAGATCGGCTTGCCCAAGGGCTTCGTCCCGCCCAAGGGGTTCGAAAAGGAGCCTGCGTACTTGCAGGCCACGGGCACGATCTACAAGTTCACGCCCAAGGGGGGCGACTTCACGCACGGCCCGGCCGGCTGGGAGGCGGTGGGGGCCGTCGCCGGCTATCCCGGCTGCGCGCCGATCAGCGGCTCGTGGAACTCGACCGGGTCGGCCTGCCACTGCACCCGCCCGCGGTTCGACGTCGACCCCTACGGCCGCCTGTACGTCCCCAATGCTGTGACCTACCGGGTGTCGGTCCGCGACAACGCCGGCAACGAGATCCTCGAGTTCGGCGGCTACGGCAACTTCGACGCGCAAGGGCCCGAGAGCCGGGAGCCGAAGCCGGCGATCCCGCTGGGCTGGCCGGTCTTCGCCGCCGCCGGCGACGAGCACCTCTACGTCGGTGACTGCCTGAACCACCGCGTGGTGCGGGTCGACAAGACCTTCGCCGCAGAGGAGACGTGCGCCGTGCCGTAGCGGGTCCGCTGCACGGCTGATGCCACACTCGGAGCGGAGAAACGAGGCGAGGATGCTTTCTCAGAAAGCTCCTTGGCCGCTGACGAAATAGAGCCCGCCGTTCGCTGCCTTTAGGAGCGCGAAATGGACGATCCAGACAGATCCAAAAAACAACTCCTTGCAGAACTGGCCGCCTTGCGGCAACAAGTCGCCGCACTCGAGCAAACGCAAGAGTCGCTGCGGGAGAGCGAGGAGCGCTTCCGCAAGGTCTTTGAAGAAGGGCCGATCGGCGTCTTGCTGGTCGGCACGGACGGCCGTATCCGGCAGTGCAACCGGCGCTTCTGCGAGATGCTGGGGTATGCGGAGAGCGAAATCCTGGCCCTTGGTCTGGCCGGCATCTCTCACCCCGACGATTGGGAAAGGGACTATCCGTTCGTTTCACGCCTGTGGCACGGCGAGATCCCCTACTACCACTTGGAAAAACGTTATGTTCGCAAGGACGGCCAGGCGATCTGGGCGCACGTCGCCATTGCGCTCATGCACGATGCAGCGGGCAGACCGACCAGCAACATCGGCATGGTCGAGGACGTCACCGAGCGCAAGCGGGCCGAGGAAAAGCTGCGCGATAGCGAGCGGACGTTGCGCGCGCTGGTGGACGCCAGCCCCGAGTCCGTCTTGTTGTTGGATACCAATGACACCATCCTGCTTGCCAATGCAACCATGGCTCGTCGCTTCGGCACCACCGTTGACAAGATTGTCGGCTGCAAGCCACAAGACATGATGCCCGCGGAGCTGGCTGCCAATCGCACGAAACATTTCCAGGCGGTCGTGCGCACGGGCAAAGCGATGCGTTTCGAGGACGAGCGCTTCGGCCGTTATATCGAAACCGTCTTGTACCCGATCCTCAACGAGCAAGGCGGCGTTGCCAGCGTTGCCGTCCTGGGCATAGACCAGACCGAGCGGCAACGCGCCGCAGAAGCCTTGCGGAAGGCCCATGACGAGCTGGAGCAGCGGGTCGCAGATCGCACCGCGGAACTGGGGAAGGTCAACGAAGAACTGGTCATTTTCCGCAAGTTCGCCGAAGCCTCTGGAGAAGGCTTCGGGATGTCCGATTTCGACGGTCGCATTGTCTATGTGAACCCGACGCTGTGCCGGTTGTTCGGCGAGGAAAAGCCGGAAGATGTCATCGGCAAGCTATCGTTGACCTACTTCAGCAAGGATTACCCGCTGCGGCGCAGCAGCGAGATGATCCCCGCCTTGCTGCGCGAAGGGTATTGGCACGCCGAACAAACGGTCTTGCCGCGCCACGGAAAACCGATCTCGACCCTGGAAAGCGCCTTCCTGATTCGGGACGACAACGGCAATCCCTTTCGGATTGCCGTGGTGATCAGCGACATCACGGAATGGAAGCGGGCCGAAGCGGCATTGCGGCGCGAAAAACAGACCCTTAGACATTTGCTGCAATCCAGCGACCACGAACGGCAGCTCATTGCCTACGAAATCCATGACGGCCTGGCCCAACAGTTGGCAGGGGCCCTTATGCAGTTCGAGGTCTTCGCCCATCTGAAGGACACCCAGGCCGAACAAGCAGCGGATGCTTTCCGCGCCGGAGTGGTCATGCTGCGGCAAGGGCATTTCGAGGCCCGCCGCCTGATCGCCGGCGTCAGGCCGCCGATCCTCGATGAATCGGGCGTCGTGGAGGGCATTGCCCATCTTGTGCACGAGCAAGGCCGCGGCACGCGGCAGAAGATCGATTTCCGCAGCCGAGTGGATTTTGACCGGCTGGTTCCCAGCTTGGAGAATTCCATTTACCGCATCGCCCAGGAAGGCCTGACGAATGCCTGCCAGCACAGCCAGAGCGGGAAGGTGCAGGTCAGCCTGTTGCAGCACGGCGACACGGTGAGAATCGAGATACGGGATTGGGGCGTCGGGTTCGACGCCAAGGCCGCTTGCAAGAACCGTTTTGGCCTGGAGGGCATCCGGCAACGGGCGAGATTGCTGGGCGGCAAGTGCAGTATTCGCAGCGCGCCGGGCAAAGGCACGCGGATTGCCGTGGAATTGCCGGTGGTCTTGCGGGAGCCGTAGCGGCAGGCCGGCCCGCGACCGTCGCCGCACGCCCCGGATTTCACGGTCTTGGGCGGTCGCGCGGCGGCTGGCGGTCCGCGGGTTTCCCGGAGGGAACGGCGCCGGCCGTCTTGGGCCGAGCGGTTTCGGCCGGGCCGATCCGCAGGCCGTACAACTCGCCCACGCGCTGGACCGTGGGCTTGTGTCTCTCGGGCACCGCCCCATACCACCGCCGCAGATAGCCTTCCAGCGGCTCGCCCTGCGGCGGCCGGGAGCTGTTCAGCCAACGGACCGACTCCCACCGCTCCGGCTGCTCTTCCAGAAGCTGCAGGAAGACGATCGACATGGCCCCGTTCAACTCGCGGCAGCAGGGATCCTTCTCTATCGCCGGCCGGTGTGCGCGGTAGAAGGCGGGCATGCCTTGCGCGCAGATTTCCAGAAAGCCTTGGCGCTGCCGGACAACGTCGTCCGCGTAGTCTCGCAGCGAGTCGCGGTAGTCCCTCCAATTCGGATAAGGCGGGTGGTCCTTCCACTGCCGCGACATCCCCCGTATGGCGAACAGCGAGGCCGTCTCGCACACGGTCTCCTCGAGCCACTTGTTGCCCTCGTAGCCCGGCTCGTGCTGCAGTCCGCAGAGCACGTGGCAGAACTCGTGGGCAAACTGATAGGCGTACTGGCACCAGAACTGCTGTCCGGTGTCCAGACACACCACGATCTCGCCGCGGTCGTTGCGGCGGTAGAGGGTAATGGGGCCGTGGTGCCCGCGGGTCACGACGAAGGGCTCGAGCTTGTAGCCCGGGAAGAAGCGCCACAGTTGCCCCCCGGCCGAGTCGAGCACCGCGCGGATGTCGGCCTCGGAGGCATTGAAGCCGTCGGTCTCGATGCGGTAGGACGGCATGGGCGGAGCGGCGGCGTCTTGGGCGGCTTCGCCCCGGCAGCAGCCGCCCGCGGCCAGCGCCAGCAGCACGGCCCCGGCCAGCCGGATGGCCGATCCTCGCTTGGACGTAAAGGCGCAAGACCGCAGGGGCACAGAGCACCAGCAGGACGTAGTCGACATGATTGGGAACAACCCGTGCATCGCTCATTCCACCGAAACCACGCCCTGCACTGATTGGAGCTGGTCGGCCGGCAACTCAACGAGAGAGAGAGAAGCCGACTGAGGCTCGGGACGAAACTCCACCAGGTAGAGACGCCGGCGGTTAACTCCAATCGGCCCGCGGTCTTCCCTCACCGCCCCCTGGACGCAGCGCGTCCCCAATCGAAAGCTGACCAGATCGCCCTTGCGAAACCGAGGTTCAGACATTGGTCCCTTCTCCCTAATCCAATTATTCACCACGGAGCGCCGCCAAGCAACGCCTGCAGGTAATTGTACATCGCCTGATCAAAATGGCCAGCCAGAGCGTTTAGGGCACGCCGCCACCCCCTCACCCTCATCAAATGCAGGGTCGGATCGCCCCCGGGCGCCACAGGATCGAAGTCTTGATGTGCAATCGCGTTTCTCCAGTCAACGAGCTCTTGCAGCAGTTCGCGCCTACGCTCATTCCTCGCGTCCAGGGCGTAAACCACTGTCCAAAAATCGATTCCCAACCGGTTGAAATCGGAACCGATTGCGCCCGGGTGCGGGTTGCCCTTGTCAAGGGTTCGATTCCAGATAAACTCCACACGAAGGAATCCTTGCAGCGGCGCCGGGACAACCGCGACTATGTGATCGATGCACTCCGAATGAAGGTCCCGGCAGAAACCTTGAAAGTGCGACGACAAGAGAGCCGCATACGAGTAATTGACCTGTTGTGTCGCGTAACGCCTGCCCCTCTCGGTCCCGCCAACCGTCGCGTGGACGTTCTCGATCTCGTTTAACGCATCGGCGTGCGTGCCGTGCCACCCGGTCAATGAGTTGGAGGGCATTGGACCATTGCCTCAACCGGTTTCTCCAAGTATCTTATCGACCGGACGGATCATCCGCGGACAATTGGCACATTTGCAACCCGCTGGCCTGCGCATTGTAGAAGATTCGTCCGTTGGAAGCCACCGCCCCCACGCATTCCCGCGGGTCCAGCGGCGGCCCGGTGGAAACCACTTTGGCGCCGTCCGCCAGGTCGAGCATGTCCGTGTTGCTCCCCAGCAGGTAGGGCGGGGTCAGGCTGAACCGCGTGCAGGCGTAACCGCGGTCGAAGCGCAAGAGGACCTTGCCGTTCTTTTTGTCGATCAGGTAACTGTTTCCCCCGTAGGCGAAGACGAACAAGAATTCCGGGCCGACGGTCACCACGTTGATCGCCTTCGTGAGCGGCTCGGACTGCCAGACGAGCGCGCCGTCGCGGGCATCCAGGCACCACACGTAGCGCTCCTGGCTCCCGCCCTGCGGCGGGTTGTAGCCGCCCAAGTACAAGCGCCCGTCGGCGCCGGAGATCGTGCAGCCGGCGGTCACGCTGTACTTGGTGGTCAACCAGCGGACGTTGCCGGTCGCGGGGTCCAGCGCGGCAGTCAGGCCGTGGGCTGCGGGCGTTCCCGCGCGGTTTCGTGCGACGTAGCCGAAGAAGCAAGAATAATAGAGCGTGTCGCCCATCAGGCACAGGCCGGCGTCGTCACCGCCGGCGCCGTAATCGCCGAAATCCTTGCTCCAGGCCACCTTTCCGGTCCGCAAGTCCCAGGCTTGCACGATACCGCGCTGTTCTTTGGGGTAGAAGGGATTGTCGTGGCTGTAGAGCCAGCTCACGGTGCCGTCGGTCTGCTGGGGGAGTTGTTTGGCCGCCTCCATGCGGAAGACGTAGATGCCGCTGCCCTTGGGGACGTACTTTCCGGTGCCGAACATGTAGACGGCGAGGTTCTTCCAGGCCACCGGGGGCTGCTGCCGGCTCCAACTGGGCGAGCCGGTGAAAGGGGCCTCCCACCGCAGCGCGCCGCTGGCGGCATCCAGGCAGCGGAGGTAGGACCGCTGCAGCCCGGCCTGCGGCACCAGCAGCCGCCCGTCCACATACAAAGGGGCCGTGTAGGAGACGTGTACCCCGGGCCAGAACCGCCGCCACAGCAACCGGCCCGTCTCCTGCTCGACGGCGAAGATCTGCCCTTCGGCCGTGTGCGTGTACACGCGGCCGCCGCCGCAGACCGGCAGGTGCTTGAAGCTGCCTTCGTAGCGGCGGACCCATTTCAACCGCAGCGGCGGCTTGATCCCCTGCTCGCTGGAGTTCGTATTGGCGAAATTGCCGAAGGCCGTGTACCAGTCATAACGGGGCGCGCTGAACTTGCCCCCCAGCGGACTGCGGATCTTCCACAGTTGCAGGTCCTGCTTGGGCAGCGGCGCGTGGCCGCCGGGGGCCAAGGCATAGAGGTATCCGTCTTCGCAGCCGAAGTAGATGCGGCCGTCGCAGACGCAGGCCGGGGCCGAGATGGCCTTGCCCCAGGCCGTGGCGAAGGACCACGCCGGTCCGCCCGCCAGCGGCACCACGTACAGCTTGCCGTCCAGGCCGCCGTAGACCGCGTGGCGCCCGAGCAGGATCGGCGCGGCGATCGACGCGGCGGCGGAGAGTGGCTGCGGCTCTTTCCGGCCGGGCGCGTGCCGGCACAGCCCGAAACCCTCCTCCGGCCGGCAGCGATAGACGTCCCCGCCGCGGAGGCTCACGGAGCAGAAACCCAACGACTCCGGCCGGTCGTCGGCGGTGGCCGTGCCGGCAACGTGACCGGCCTGCACCTTGCCGTCGCCGCCCAGCCGCAGCGTTTCCACCCGGCCGGTGTTGTCGCGGCGGTGCCATTGCTGGTAGACCGTGCCGTCTTCGCCCACGCTCAGTCCGAAGGTGCCCGGCCGCTCATCGCCCGCATGTGGCGGAATCAGGCCCAGCTTGCGGAACGCGCACCGCCCGCCGGCATCCTCCAGCCACAGGACGGCGCCTCCCACGGGGGCCGCCAGCAGGCGGCCGTGGGCCGCCATGTCGCCGGGGCAACAGAACTGATCCCGCCAGGTGACGTGGCCCTTGCGCTGCCGCAGCCAATCCGCCGCGCTCCAGCGGTCCCCGCTGAACCCCGCCCGCTCTTTGACGAAGTCCCAGGTCCAGCAGAGGGTGCCGTCCGCTTTCAGCGCATGGAGCCGCGCGCCGAGCGTGATGAAGTACACCCGGTCGTTGGCCACTACCGGCGCGCTGAAGATTGGCTCGGGGCAGGCTATCTCCTTAACCAGTTTTCCGCTGGCCGCGTCCAGCACGTAATAGCCGCCGGCCATCGTGCCGAAATGCAGGAAGCCGCCGGCCAGGGCGGGCGAGGAGACGTTGTTGCAGTTGGCCGCCCCGCCGCGGCTGGCGAAGGTCCAGCGCGGCTCGAGCGTGCGGGCATCGAAACAGAAGGCGGTGCCGGAAGCATCCACCACATACACCCGGCCGCCGCCGACCACCGGCGCCGTCAGCGCCGCGTCGCCCAGCCTGGCGGCCCCGAGCAATCCCAGCGGCGTGGCAACGTCTCGATCCTTCGCGTCGCCCGAATGGCGGCAGTCGTATTTCAGTTGCGTCCAGTCCTCCGCGGCCGCCGTCCCTGGCAGGGACAACGCCAATAACACCCAGCAAAGTCGCCGCATCACGTGCATGTCAAGGCCCTTGGCGATTCGTCGGCAGTTTGACGACGGGATTTATTATAGCCGCCCCCGGCGCCGCTTGCCGCCCGAATGCACTCGCACAGCCCCGGAGGGGCGAAAGTCAATAGCCAGGGGCGTGAGCCCCTGGGAGTCGAGCCTGAGACGACAGATAGCCCCGGAGGGGCGATAGAAGGCTGGCGCCCGATTTCTGCCGCCCCTCCGGGGCTTGAACGCCGGGATTGGTCCCGCGTCCCAGGGGCTTGCGCCCCTGGCTATTGACTGCCGCCGCTCCGCGGCTAGGTCCTCGGTCGGTATTTTCCTCTCAGGATCGTGTAAGGTCATTTGCTGTGCCTCGCCGCGAAAATGGGACCGGGTGCCCCCTGGGTGCTCTCGGCCGCCTGCCCCCTCCCAAATGGGGCCGCTCCACCATCCGGAGGTGCCTATCGAGCGAATCGTCCGGCCGGTGGCGGTGGAATTCGCGGTCCAGCCGGCGGACCTCAAAACCCACGGGCACCGCACCGGCGCAGCCAAGCGGATCGCCCTGGAACCGGCCCGTCGCCTGACGGGCTGGACACAGCGGGAAATCGGGGCATACTATGGCGGGATCAGTTCCGGGGCCGTCTGCATGGCCCGCCGCAAGCCCCGCGGCGAGGATCGTCTAGCGCCTCGGGAAGAAACCCCCGAAGAAGACGACGGGCAGTAGCAACAGACTTGACACTGAAAGCCAGGCCCCGACGCCCCGTTAGTTGGAGAAATGGAGGTGTCCGATGCAGTTGTCGCGGGTCCGATGGCCCTTTCTCGCCCTCGCACTCGTACCCGGCGCGGTCGCCGGCGCACCGGCCGACAGCGAACGTGCCGGCGAAGCGTTCAAGAGAGGCACCTACTACGCGGAGAAGAAGGACTACGCCTCCGCGATCGCGGCGTTCACGGAGGCGGTGCGTTTGGACCCGAACCGCGCAGCAGCATTCTACGCGCGGGGCGAGGCTCGCCGGGGGCAAAAGGATTTTGACAGTGCGATCGCCGACTACACCGAGGCGATCCGGCTCGACCCGAAGGACCCCAAGGCGCATTACGGGCGGGGTGTCGCATGGGGCGGCAAGCGTGACAACGAAAAGGCCATCGCGGATTTCACCGAGGCGATCCGGCTCGATCCTGACGACGGCTCAGCGCATACGCTTCGAGGATCCGCCTACCTGTTGGCGGGCGACAACGACAAGGCGATCGCCGATTTTACGGCTGCCATCCGTGTTAACCCGCAGTTCGCCCACATCTACCGTGAGCGCGCCGTCGCATACCTGCGACGAGGTGCGCTCGATAAGTCGATTGACGACTCCACAATGGCAATCCGGTTGAATCCCAAGAACGCGAAGCCGTATTACAACCGTGGGCTTGCCCGCCAGCGAAAGGGCGAACTCGGCGCGGCAATGCCCGACCTCACGGAGGCCATTCGCCTGGACCCGAAGTTTGCGTGGGCCTACTATACGCGGGGCGAGGCCTACAAATCTCAGGGTGACTACAGGCGGGCCATCGCCGACCTTTCGGAGGCTATCCGCCTGGACCCTCGGTTCCGCGAAGCGCTGTTCGACCGCGGCTGTGCATACGCGGGGCTTGCGGATTACGACAAAGCTATCCCGGATTTTTCAGAGGTAATTCAACTCGCTCCGAAGGATGCGCACGCCTACTGCATGCGCGGCGTTTGCCTGGTGTATAAGGATGAGACCGACAAGGCCATCGCCGACCTGACCGAGGCCATCCGCCTGGCCCCCAAATACGCGGAGGCCTTCTTCATCCGTGGCTCGGCCTACGGGGACAAACGCGAGCACGACAGTGCTATCGCCGATCTTACAGAAGCCATTCGCCTCAATCCAAAATACACAATGGCGTACTACGGCCGTGGCGCCGCGTGGGCGTGCAAGGGCGACCACGACAAGGCCGCCGCCGACTTTACCGAGGTCATCCGCCTTGACCCCGCGATGGACGCTGCGTAGTGGAAGCGCGGCCTCGCGCTATGTAAGAATGGCGACCTCGACAAGGCCATTTCGGACTTCAACGAAGCGATCCGCCTGAACGCCAAGTCTGCGGCGGCGTATTACGCGCGGGCCCGCGCCTATGGGAAGAAGGGCGATAAGGCCAGGTCGCAAGCAGACTTCACAAGAGCCAGGGAACTTGGCTATAAGCCGGCGACTTCTGGCGAGCCAGAGTAGCCGCAGGGCGGGCTGGCGGGTGCGGGCCTGCGGCGAAGATCGTCCAGCGCCTCCAGGAAAAACTCACCCCAGAAGATGACCGGCAGCAGCAACAAACCTAAAATTGAAAGCCAGGCCCCGACGCTCACATGAAGACACACCGAGGAACGATGACGGCGCTTGTTGGAGTGATCCTTGTAGCTGCCTCCGCAGCCTTGCTCGCTCGACCGGCTGCGCAGGCAGCGTCAAGCGACTGGCCGCAGTACTGTGGACCCAATCGGGACGGCAATACCCCCAGCAGTCCCAAGCTGCTCGACGAGTGGCCGAAGGACGGGCCGCCCCTGGTTTGGCAGAGTGATTGGATTCCAGGGTGGACCCAGGGAGGTTGTGCGGGGCCCGTGGTGGCGGATGGGAAAGTCTTCGTCTACGCCACCGCGAAAACGCCTGTGGGCGGCGGCACGCTCTATAAAATCGTAACTCCTGAAATCCTGGCAGCCGCGGGTTGGCTGCCGGACCTCCCCGCCGGCCTCGCGAAAAAACTCGAGGAGGCGTGGTCGCGGAAAGACCGCCCGAGTTCCGAGCGCTGGACCTGGTGGATCATCAAGGACCCGAAGCTGAAACAAAAAGAACTGGACGCTTTTCTGGCGAAGCAGCCGGCACTGGACAAGTACATCAAGGATTTCATTTCCACGTTGAAACCTGAGGATGCAGGCAAGTACGGCGAGTTCATCAAGCGGCGCCTCTCGATCGATCCACGCCCGTCCCGAGACGAACACAAGGGCATCGCTTGGGATGACCTGGTCAACCTGAGCAAGTTGCAAGGCGTGGGATACCCGACGCTCAGGCAGTGGGCTGGCCCATGGGAAAAGGCCACTCACTTGCGCGCGCTGGGGGATCACCTGTCCATTGGCGGATACCTTGGCGGTTTCTTTTACGATGCGTGGTGGCCCAGTTTCGCGAGGTCGGATACCCTTTTCTGTCTGGATGCCGAAACGGGCAGAACCGTCTGGAAGAAGGATTTCCCGGTCGACGCCGAGGTGCAGTCGAAGCTCAATGTTACCGGCGGAACGCATAATGGCGCTGCCTATCTGGGGCTCTGCGGTACGCCTACGGTTCGCGAGGGGCGTTGTTACTTCGGCGGCGCCATGGGCTTGTACTGCGTCTCGGCGAGAGATGGCAGCCTGATATGGCAGGTGCAGTGTCCACCGTCGCATACTTCGGTGCTGGTCGCCGGTGGAGTGGTTTACTACTGCGGCGCCGCATATCAGGCGAAGACGGGAGAGCTGCTTTGGAAGACGCCGCGCTGGAAGGGTGCTCGTGTTACTGAGTGGACGAACAGCATGTCGCCCTTATCGTGGGAATCGGGTGGCAAGACATATGTCCTTGCCAGCAACGGCATCGGTGCGATTTACTGCCTTGATTTGCAGACAGGAAAGGATCTCTGGACGGTCGAGCTTACTCATTACCAATATGGCCCCAACTTTCCTGCGGTCTGTAGGGGTAGCGACATCCTGATGGTGGAAGGTCAGACGTACCGCATGACGCCCACAGCCCTGCAGCCGCTACAGAAACTCGCGGAGTTTCCTGCGCAAAACAACTTCATGGCGAATCGGGTGATTTATCGCGATCATCTCTATGGGGAGGTGGACCGGGGACATAGCAACGCCCGCATCCTGGGCGTGAGTTGTTGGGATCTGAGAACCGGCGCGTTGAAATGGAGCTCCCCGCTTGTCGATGCCTGGTGGACCCCGTCGATCCAGGCCGACGGCAAGATCATTATGGCCAATGGCGTCGGCGGCCAGGAAGGTTACATCCAGAATAACTGGAAGGTCATGATGATACGGGCGACGCCCGAGAAGTTCGTGCGACTGGGATCCTTTGCTCCGGGCATGATTCCCTGGACGCCCATGGCCCTGGCCGGAGGCAAGCTCTTTGTACGCAGAGAAACAGGTGTCTCCTGCTACGACCTGCGGGCGAAGTAGGTGTGAATTCTGGCAGCGTATCGCCCCCCCACGTCTATCCGCACGCAACCGGCGTGGTCTTGGGGGACCCGAGCTAGCCCCGGAGGGGCGAAAGTCAATAGCCAGGGGCGTTCGCCCCTGGGAGGCGAGCCTGAGACGGCAGATAGCCCCGCAGGGGCGATAGAAGGCTGGCACCCGATTCCTGCCGCCCCTCCCGGGCTTGAACGCCGGGATTGGTCCCGCGTCCCAGGGGCTTGGAGCGCGCCGCACGCGAGACAACCCGCAGGGTTCCCAGACATGGGCCGCGGGTCGGGCGCAGCGCGACCCCGGAGAGCTTTTCCGCCCTACTTGCAAGTGCAGACCGGATAGGTTCTAATGATAGCGTGGAACTACTGACCTCGGCCGGCACAGCAACTTGGGGGGGTGGGATATGATCCGTATCGACTTGGTGGACAGCACGGCCAGCGTAAAGCACGTCGATTTCTTGGTGGTGCCGGTGACCAAGGATAAGGATTTCACATGTATTCCAATCGGCATATTGTCGCTGCGCAGCGCCGCACACATTTCCCATAAGCTCAAGGCAGGGCGGGTCTTCGGGCGGATGGGCAAGTTCGTCTGGTACCGGCTGATCGGCACGCCGGCCGACAAGCACCGCAGCCCTCTGACCGGCCAGCCGTGAAGCAGACGGCCGGCATCTGACGGCAGACGGGAAAAGGGCACCCAGGGGGTACCCGGTCCCCTTTTTCCCGGCGCAGGTTTTGCCTGAACGCAACGCCTTCGCTAGAATAGCCGGGGCATGGGCGGCATCCCCAGGAGGCACGGCTATGAGAACGATGACGGCGCTGGTTGCGATCTGCTGGCTGGCCTCGGCTGGCCCGGCCCCGGCCCAATTCTGGGCCAGGAATCCTTACTATGGCGGCGGAGGATGGGGTGCTTACCCGGTTGGCCAAGTTAACACCTCGCGGATGATCGCTGCCCAGAATCAGGAGTTGGGGCAAGCGGCGGCCATGGGGCAGAACTTGGTCGTGCAGAGCGGGATTCGTAACACCCTCACCAGCCAAGCCCAGCAGCGGACCGACGAGATTATGGATCAACAGCAGGCAAATCAGAACTGGTGGTCCCAAGTCCAGACCCAGCAGATGGAGCAGCGGCAAGCCCGCGAATATGGTTCGCCGGCGGCCGTGGCCGCCGGTCTTGGCGCGGGAGTTGCGGCGGGCGGTTTTGCCCCGGCCAGTCCTTCCCCCGCGGTCGCCACAGACATCATCAAGTGGCCCCGTGCGTTGCAGGAGCGGGAATTCGCGTCCTGGCGGACGCAAATCGAAGCACCCTATCGCCGCTCGCCGCCCGGCTTGAGCGCCCCTACGCTCAACGACTATCGCCAGATGGCAAAGGCCGTGGAGGACATGAAGGCCGTACTGGAGTGGCGACTTGGGCAAGATGGCCTCGCCACGCAAGACTACCAGCAGGCCAATGCCTTTCTGAGCACCCTGGGCCAGGAGGTGCGCGGGCGGCTAAGCTCCGATGAAAAGTAGGCGAAGCCGGGCGAACTCCGGCGGCTAAATGACCTTGCACGATCCCGGGAGGATTTCCGTGTGCCACTGCTTGGAACAAGCAGTGCCAAAGCCCCGGGGCGCACACTGCTTCTGCGAAGCAGTGGCACACGGCCGAAATTCCCAGGATCACGCAAGCCTATTTAGTCCCGGCGCGATTGACGGCCGGCGGCGCGCACTCCGGCAACGATCGAGATCAAGATGTGATGGCTTCCAAATTCAAGGAGCGTACTGCGATGCAACGAATCTTCGGTTCGCTTTCCATGGTCATGATCTTCGCCACGATCGGCAGCGGGGCCACTCCAGAGACGAAGACGGACGGGCAGAGCCCGAAACCGGAGATCCGCAAGCTGCTGGCTGCGCTGGAGGACAGCTTCAACCGCGGCGACGCCCAGGGCGTGGCGGCCTGTTGGACGCCCAACGGGGATTTCGTCGCCCGGACCGGCGAGCGGACGGAGGGACGCGAGCAGCTTCAGAAGGGGTTCCAGGAGTCTTTCGCAGCGCACAAGAACAGCAAGCTTCGCCTCCTGATTCTCTCGCTGCGTACGGTCGCCGACGGCGTCGTCCTGGTGGACGCAATTGCCGACGTTACGCCGGCGGCCGCCAGCCCGGCGGGCGAGCCCGGCTTCAGCCTGGTCCTGGTCAAGCGCCAAGACCGCTGGTGGATTGAGAGTGCGCGCGAGACGACCAGCCGCGGCCCCGCGCCGGTCAAGCACATCAAAGACCTCGAATGGATGGTGGGCGATTGGGCCGACGAGGCGCCGCCGCCCGGCGGTCTTTCCTTGCATAGCACTTGTGGCTGGACGGACAATCGGGCATTCCTGATCCGCAAGTTCACGGTCGAGGGAAAAAGCGGCGCCTGCCATGCCGGTACCGAAGTCATCGGCTGGGATCCCCGTGCCAGGCGGATCCGTTCCTGGGTCTTCGATTCCAGCGGCGGCTTCGGCGAGAACCTGTGGGTCCGCGACGGCAATCGCTGGCTGCTGAAGTATGCGGGCAGCCTCGCGGACGGCAGCGAGGTTTCCGCGACCAACGTCCTGACCGTCGTCGACGCCGATACCGTGACGCTCGAGTCGAAGGACCGAACGGTCAACGGCGCGAAGGAACCCGACGTGGCGGGGATCACGCTCAAGCGCCGGCACGCGGCCGCCGGCGCGTCCAAGAGCGAAGCGCCGGCAAAGCGGCCTTCACGCGTCCTGCCGTAGCACCTGGGGGTCGCCGCCCCTTTTCGCCAGGGCGGCCGCTACTTCCCGAACATCTCGGTATAGTACAGGCCGCTGCGGCCCACGCCGATGCGGGCGTGGTTGCCGAGCATGTTGGCATGGTGGCCGGGGCTATGGAACCAGCCCTGGTTCGCCGCCCGCCCGTCGTGGCAGCCCCTGAAGATGTTCTCGGCGCCGGCCGAGGTGCCGAAGTTCTTGGCACGGTCCCAGGGCGTCGTCTTTCCGGGCACCGGCGATTCGTGAGCGAAGAAGCGCAAAGTCTCCATGTCTTTGGAATGATCGCGCGCGGCGTCGCACAGGTTGCAATCGATCAGCAGCGCCGAGAGGCCCAGCAAGTTCCGCGTCAGGTTGCAGGCCAGGATCGCGCGAGCTTCCTCGGGATCGAGCTTCTCGGCCATGCGCGCATTGACGGCCAGGATGCTGCGCGTCTGCTGGTCCATGTGCGCGGCCAGGGCGGCCGCTAGCGACTCCTCGCCCCGCAGGTACTCCGCGAAGTTCGGCAACTTCGCCGGCTCTTCGCCTTCCTGGGCCGGCGGCTTGGGCCATTGTGACTGGCATCGCTGCCAGAGCTTCCCCAGGCCGATCAACCGCTCGCGGTCGGCGCCCAGCGCCTCGGATTGCTCCAGCACCATTTTGCGGTCGATGATGCAGAGTTGCTCCAGCCGCCGCATGGCCGGATCGCCGTCGCGGACAATTGCTGCTTTGGTGAAACCTTCGCCCCGCTTTTGGATGTCGAGCACCGTCTTCCGCAGTTGTGCCACTTCGTCCAGGTCGATGTCCGCGACCCGCTTCTTGACGTACTGGGCGGCCTGGGCCTGGAACTTGCCGCTGTAACGCTTCAGTTGCGGGCGCAGCTCGCGCTGGATGGCGGCAGACAGCAACGGCACCGCGCCCGGCCCGACCGCCAGCACGTTCTCGCAGATTTCCCCCTTCGCCTCCAGATCGCCCCGCGCCGCCCGAAAATCGCTCAAGAGCTTGTTCACTTCCCGCAGTTGGTCGGGCGTGAGCTTGGGTGGGGTCGTAGGCTTGAGATTGCCGGACGACGCCGCCAGCCCCGCCCCCGCGGTCAACAGGCAAGCCATCGCGCCCGCCAGCAGGACGGTTCGTCGTCGCTGCATTTCTGCTGCCCCCGCAACGATTGGCAAGAAGCCAATATAAGCCGGGGGCAGCCAAGCGACAATAGGCGAGCGGGCCGGTACGTCTCCGGCTCTTTTCGCAGCCCTGGCCGGGGAGCCGGCTGCCCGTGCTCCGCGATCTGCCCCCGTTGAACAGAATCCTAACCGGCTTCTCACGGTTTGTTGACAGGGGCCGGTTAGGATTCCCATAGGTCATGATCCGCTTATCCTCTTTCGTCCGATGAAGTGCCCAGGGGTGTGCGCGGCGTCGCCACGAATTCACGGAATTCAGTCGAGGCTCACCATGACACCGCAACTTGAAGAGAACGCCATTCGCGCCATGTACCGGCTTGGGCTGGCTTGCGACGAACCCGGCCAGTGGAAGCATTGGCTGCGCGAAGCCGCTTGCGAAGGGTACATCCCGGCCATGTACGCTTACGCCCTGCAGTGCGAAGTGCCAAGCCAGCGGAGTTACTGGCTGGAGAAGGCCGCCGCGGAGGGCCATCTCGGAGCGATGTATTCCCTGGCCTCCGAGTGTGGCGAGGCCGAGCAACGGAAACGCTGGCTGCGGATGGCCGCCGAAGCAGGGCATGGCCCCGCCATGCAGGACCTCGCCCTGGCCTGCGAGAAGCCGCAGGAACGGGAGCGGTGGCTGCGCGAAGCCGCACAACGGCTGGCAGCCAGCACGGGTCCAACCGCGCGATCCCGCCTCTTGATAGGCCACCCCGGGCAGCACGCAAGATCCTGCTTTTGAATCCGGCTTGCGCAATTCCGCCAATCGTGCAAGGCTATTCGGCCGCCGCTCACCGGCTTCCCGCTGCCTGCTTCTTCCACGCCCGCACGTATTCCACGCTGAACGTGGAGGGCAGATCCTGGTCTGCGGGCATCCCGAACCACTCCGGCATCGTCTCGCTGTCGAAGGTCAGGTAGAGGGGTTGGTGCCAGTGGGTGTTCTCCACCGTCCGCACCACGCTGCCGTCGACGTAATACTTGATCTCGTCCGCGCCCCATTCCAGGCCGTAGACGTGGTAGTCGTCGGCCAGCCGCCAAGGCGCAACCCACGTGTGCTGCACTTCCCAATGCTTCTTCTCCTGCGGCGTCTGGAAGACGTGCAGGTTCATGTTGTACTTCCGCTCGAACCCCTTGGCCTTGCCGCCGATCTCGAACACGTCGATCTCCGTGACCCAGTCGGGCGTGTCTTCCCGGTGGAACCAGAACGAGCTTGACCCCGCCGAGTTCATGGGCTTGGCCTTGACCTCGTAGTAGCCGTAGGCGGAGCGCGCCTTGGAGTGCAGGGCCGCACTCGTGTAGTCGTGGTAGCCCAGCTTCTCGACCTCGGGCGGCAGCTTCTCCCTCCGCATGGTCAGGTGCAGCTTGCCGTCCGACACAGTGACGTTTTTCTCGCTGAACAAGGCCGGCTGCCGCCCCTTCCACCAGGCCATGCCGACGACCCACTTGCTGCGGTCCAATTCCTGGCCCTCGAACTCGTCGCTCATGGGCGCGAACTTCACCCAGCCGGCCTTGTTCTCCTGGTCGGACAACGGGAAGGCGGCGGTGACGTGCTTGGGTGTTTGGCCCAGCGGACCTGTCCGCGCCCATGTCTTGGCCGGACGTTTGTCGGGGACGGGCGGCTGTGGATCGGCGGCCAGGGCAAAACGGCCGGCCAGTGCGATGGTGATCGCCAACGGCAGCAGCATCTCCTTCATCGTGCTCTCCCTTTCATCCTTTCAGTGTATTTTGCTTTGGCCCGGTCTACCTGAATTGCTCCTCCACTCGCCTCAGCATTTTGCCGGTCTCGATTCCTTGCGGGCATTTCTCATCGCAGCCTCCGCACTCGGCGCATATGTTTGCCCGCTCGGTCTCCGGCAGCGAATTGTACAGGTTGCGGCAGAGGACGAGGCTGCTCCCCTCGAATACGGCGGCGTTGTTGTAAAGCTCGAAGTTAACCGGTATGTTCACGCCGTTGGGGCAGGGCATGCAGTAGCCGCACTTGCTGCAAGGGGTCGATGTGGTCGGTTTGCAGCCGGGCCAGTTGTTCGGCGAAGATCGCTCGCAGTCGGCCTGCTCGTTGACGCTCCAGATCGGCAGCTTGGTGGCCAGGCGGACCCGCTCCCGGTAACCGTCTTTCAGGGCCTTGCCTATGACGACTTCGCTCTGGCCGCCGTGGTACACGTGGGCCGTATCGACATAATCCACGCCACGATCGACGGCGTAGCGGAGCATCTCGATGGCCCGGGCCTCGTCCACGTCGGTTTCCTTGCCTGTGGTGGGCAGCCGCATGGCCCCAAAGCCGAGGGCGGAAACGCGCTGGCCCGTGTTTCCCAAGGTGCGGTATTTCACGCCGATCCTGCTTTCCATCACGGTGCTGTCTTGGCCGCGGCCGGCTGGCCGTCCCACTCGACGATGCAAGACCCCAGGCCCGCCCGCGGGTGCACCATCGCCCAGGCATTGGTCCGCGTGAACCGGGAGGCGCCGTCGAGCCTCATGGCTGCCAAGTTCCCGAAGTTGGTGAATTCTACGGGTTCTCCGGTCTCCCAGCTCGTCCGGCCATTTTGCCGGCGCAACCCGATGCTGGCGCCCACGCGGGGATCGAGCCAGTCGCCAGCCATCAGTTGGCCGATGAACTCATTTTCTTCGCGGCTGGTGATCGTCACCAGGTGCCCGCCCAAATCCCGACAAAGGGCGCTCGCCTCGGTCCAGGTCATCGGCTTGGGGATATGCAAGTAGCGGTGGCCGCGGAAAACGCCGGCAAGCTGCAAGAGCGCGGCCAGATCATGGTGCCGCAGGGCCAGGAGCACCTTGGCATGGCGGGCATGGTGGCGGTGCTCCGGCCGGGCGGCCCAAAGCTCCCGTGCCCGCTCTAGTTCCGCGTCCGGCAGGCTGGGGCAGTCGAAGGCGAATACGTTTGGCGGCGACTCGACAAACGGCTCCAAACTGCTCAGCGGGTTGTCGTCCACGTACAATTGTTCCAGCGTCATGCCACGGAGCGGCTCCAGCGAGGCGATGTGGTTTCGCGAACAATCGAGCACTTGGAGCCTCATGTTGCGGAGCGGCTCCAGGGAGGCGATGTGGTTCTGCGCGCAACGCAGCTCCCGCAGCGGCGCGCCGCGGAGGGCATCCAGGTTCGACACACGGCAGTAGGCGCAATCAAGTGTTTCCAACGGGGCGCCGCGGAGCGGGCCCAGGTCGCTCACGGCAGTTCGCGAGATCGTGATGATCCGCAGGGGTAGTCCTCCAAGCGGCTCGAGCGACTTGATGCGCGTCACCTCGAGGGCGATGCCACGCAAAGAAGTCATCTGCCGCAGCGGTTCAAGATCGCCGATCGGACAGCCATTGCAAGAAAGGTACTCCAGCGGCGCGCCTGCGAGCGGTCCCAGATCACGGATGTTGGATCCAGAGATGTCGAGCGACCACAGCGGCTTTCCCCGCAGCGGCTCGAGCGAGGCAACCCGCGTGTCGCGGCAGCGCAAATCCCCCAGCGGGGCGCCGCGGAGTGGCTCGAGCGACTCGATCGGGTTGACGTTGCACCATAGCGATTGTAGTTGCAGCTTGCCGATCTCATCCAAGCGATTGACGCCCAGGCCATCGAGTTCCAGGCGGCTGACGCGGTCCGTGCGCCCCAGCTCGGCCATCAGGCGCTCGGCCGCATTCTTGGGCAGTTCCCGCATCGCCGCGCAGGCCACAGCGGCTAACCGCAGGGCCAATCGCGACTGTGGGTCGAGGGTCCGCAGGCGATCCAGGCCGTCCAGCGCCTCTTCGTAGTGCGCCTCTTCCCAAAGGGAAAGGACGTCGGCGGCCAGGATCGTGGCGCGATAAGGCGAGTGCGGATATTCCTCGGCAAAACGCCGGCGAAGGGATTCCCGCTCCGCTGCGCCGGCCACCTGCGGCAGGGCCGACAGCCGGCAGGCCTTGGCCAGCGCCGACTCGCCGACGTGTTGGCCCCGGTAATCGTCGGCCAGGTTGAGATATTGGCCCAGCGCCGCCGGAAACTGCCCGGCCTCGACGAGGGCGTCGGCGGCTACCAGCGGGCTGGCCTTCCGCGGCAGCCCGCGGCGATAGACGGCCAGCGATTCGATCACCGCATCCGCCCAATTGCGAATCGCGACCCCGTCCGTGCCTTCGCCCACCAACGGCAACAACTCCGTCTGCCGCACCTGCGGCCGGCCATCGACCTCCAGCAACAACTCCTCCCCCTGCCGCTGGAACGTGAGTGTTACCGTGCGGCCGGTGGGCAGCATCGCCGCCACGCCCTGCGAGCCGTCGCCCTGGCCCGTGGGATGGTCGATGCGGTTGATAAAGCTCGCGGTGTTGCGGTACCCGCCGGCCTGTGCCATATAGCCGACCGGAATTCGGCTGCTGGGCGGCGGCATGACGCTGTTGATGCACAGGTCGATGCCGTCCGGCCGGGCGTTGTAGCGGACCCGGAGCACCAGCCGCACGTCCCCGCGAACGTGTACGTTCTTCAGCAAGCACCACTCGCCAACCCGAGCCACCATGCCCTGGCGGTCCAACGGCCAGGGGGGTATCGGCGACATCCAAAAGGTGCTCCGGAATTCCAGCCCGTCCAGCGCGGCGTCGGGGCGAGTGAAATCGTAGCTGGCCACTTCGATCCAGCCGCCCCACTCGGCGTACCAGTTCCAGGCCGCGTAGCCGGTAATCACGCCCAGCAGGGCCATGAAGAGCGCGGCAACTACGATCGGCTTGCGGTGCTTGCGGAGCCGCTTCCGCAGCAAGTAGGAGAAGGTCGGCCGCCGCGCCGCCAGCGGCTCGCCCTGCAAGAACCGCTGGAGGTCCGCCGCCAGGCCGCCGGCGGTGGCATAGCGCTCGTCCGGCTCCCGGGCCAGGGCCTTCATCAGCAAGGCCTCCAGGTCGCGATCCGCGCGGGAATCGACCTGCCGCAGCCGTCGCGGCTCCTCCTCGATCACCCGCCGCATCACCTCCATGGCGTGTCCGTGCGTGTCGTGCGGCCGCTGGCCGCTGAGCAATTGGAACAGGATCACGCCCAACGAGTAGACGTCGCTGCGGGCGTCCAGGCGCTCGCTGTCGCCGAGGGCCTGCTCGGGGCTCATGTAGGCGGGCGTGCCCACCGTGTCCGCGTCCCGCGTGATCCCGGAACCCCCGGCCGGATTCGTCCCGTCCGGCAGACGGGACCTACCCGCGTCCCGCGTGATCCCGGAGCCCCCGCCGCCGTGCAGGGCCTTGGCCAGGCCGAAATCCATCACGTGCGGCTGGCCCGCGCGGTCGACCAGGATGTTGGCCGGCTTGAGGTCGCGGTGGATGACGCCCTGCTGGTGCGCGAACTCGACCGCCTTCGAGACGGCGAGCATCAGCTCCAGAATCCCGCGCTGCGACAGGCCGGCATCTTTCACGTAGCGGTCCAGCGGCCGGCCGTCGATCAGCTCCATCGCGTAGAAATAGACGCCGTGGCGCCGGCCGCCGTCGTAAACCCGGGCGATGTGCGGGTGCTCCAGCTTTGCGGTCAGGTCCACCTCGCGCTGAAATCGCTGTTCGGCCCGCTGCGAGCCGAAGCTGGCCACGTTCATCAGCTTCAGCGCCACGGTGCGGTGGGTGCCGTGCTGCAGGGCCTTCCACACCACGCCCATACCGCCTTCGCCCAACCGGCCGAGGATCTCGTAGCCTTCGACCTGGGGGAAAGCCGTTTCGCCGGATGCCTCCGACCGCCAACTGCCCGTGCTCGGGGAGCCGGCAGCAGAACCGGGCGCAGAGGATTCGGAGCCGCCCGTGGCGGGCACGGTATTGCCGGCGCCGCCCGCGGGGGCCGAAGGCGGGGCCTTGGGGGTCGGCGGCTGCGGCGCGGGATGGAAGTCGTCCTCAGGCGCCATCACTGCCACCCTTCAGATTGATCGCACGATTACGGGCCCCACCGGTCTTGGGTACAACTGCTGCGGAAACCGGCCAGGCGTCAGAGGAGCGATTGTACCAGGAGCTGGAGCGCCCGACAAGCCGTCGGCGACGGCGTTCGGCGCGAGAGCATGAAGAGCCAGGGACGCTTCCTGTGACACAAGCCCTGGCGCCTCCGCGCCCTGTTTTGGGATTGCCCCTCTTTCCGCAGCGGAGAATAATATGCCATGTTCGCCCGCCGGCCGGACTGGAGGTCGCCAAAGGCAAGGCGAACCGACAGGCGCTTGCGATTCGCAAGAAGATGGGGCAAAACATCACGGATGCGGCGGAGACGACCAAACCGGCAACCGGCGAGTTCCAGGACTTTGGGATTCGCTTCTGGGCCGGGCTGGCGGCGCGTGCCGATCAGCTTGGTGGATACGGAGCAGCGACGCTGCACACCCGCATCCATCTTGCGGCCGAGGTGGTTCGCAAGTCACTGTTGTAGGGATCGGACACAAACGTAGGAGTTGCCATGGATCGCCAGTTGTTCGAGCAGATGTACCAAGGCAAGGCTCCGTGGGACACCGGACGGCCACAGCCTGCGATCATGGGCGAGAACGCCTTGTACTTGGCCGGCAAAGGCCACGAGAGTTGGGGACTCGACTTCGTGTCGGTGGCTGTCGAGCGAGCCAAGGCCAAGGCAGTGCAACGGGGCATCGACGCCCATTTCCTCGTCGGCAACGCCCTGGAACTGGCCAGACTCGGCCGCCGGTTCGACACCGTGATCGACTGCGGTCTGTTTCACACCTTCCGCGATGAAGAACGTCCCGTGTTCGTCGAGGGGTTGACCGAGGTTCTTGGGCCTGGAGGATTGCTGCACATCCTTTGTTTTTCCAACGAGGAGCCGGGGACCGAGGGGCCGAGGCGGGTTTCCCAACTGGAAATCCGCGACGCCTTCCGCAATGGATGGAAAGTCAAGCAGATCGAGCCTACCCGCTTCGAGTCGGTTGAAAGGCCGGGCGGGATGGCGGTCAGCCCCGGTGGCCCGAAGGCATGGCTGGCGACGATCGAACGGACTTGACGTGGGTGGTGATCCGCGCATCCTGAAGCGCGAGACCGGAGGATCATGCCATGAAGACGAGCGAGCACCCCGTCTGGCCGATTGTCTTTCTCGCGGCCTTGCTTTGCTCGCCAGCGGACGCCCGGCGAATCGAATCCTGGAGCTTCCAGCGGCTCGAAGACGCGGCTGACGCCGTCGTCGTCGGGACCGTTGCGGCGGATGGGCCGTGGAAGGAGAAGCTGGCAGATCGCTTGTTCGGGGAAGCCCTCGAGGGCCGGTTGACGACCTTCGATGTCAAGACTGCGTTGAAGGGGGAAGTGTCGGACAAGCAAGTCCAGGTAATCCACTTTCGGGCGAAAGAGGGCAAGCTGCTGGAGAACGGCCCATTGCTCGCGTCCTTTCGCAAGACGGGCCGGCGGCTGGAAATCGAATCCGTGGATGGGGTCAAAGAAAAGGCCCTCGTCATGGAAGGCACGCCCTGCTACTTGCTGTTCCTCAAGAAACGCGGCGACGGAAAGTACGAACCGGTTTCAGGCCAGATCGACTCGGCATTGTCGGCGCGCAGGTTGTCGGAAATCGACCCGTTGCTCGAAACGCGCTCGGCGGCAATCGCCGAACCCAATCCGCTGCCACCCACGGAAGTTCTGTTCTCCCCAAAGGGCGGCTGTGCCGATGCGATTGTCAAGGAGGTCAAAGCCGCCAAGAGCAGCGCGCTCGTCCAGGCTTACTGGTTCACGTCGGCGGCAGTCGCCAAAGCGTTGGTCGAGGCTCATAAGCGCGGCGTAAAGGTTGAGGTGATTCTGGATCGCAGCAGAACGGAGATCGACAATGAACAGGCCGACTTCATCGTCCAGAATGACGTGCCGACCTTCATCGACGACCAGCATACCACCGCCCACAACAAGGTCATCGTCATCGACGGCAACGTGGTCATCACGGGGAGCTTCAACTTCACGGATCAAGCCGAGAACGAGAACGCCGAGAACTTGCTGATTATCAGGGACAAGGGCATAGCCGACAAATTCACCGCCAACTGGAAGGCCCACGTGAAGCACTCGGGACGGTACCAGAAGCGGTGATTCCAGCGGTAGCCCGCCAAGAGTAGACAAGCAGTGACTTCGGCTCCCAGTCGCCCTCATGGGACACATGCGATGGGCAGGGACCCATGCTGCCGTTCCTTCCCCCGGCCGGTTGCTTCCGCGATGCTCCCTCTCACCATCTCCTGCGATTTGAAAGCCACAGTGCCCGGCGTGGCCGTGGGCTGGATCACCGCCGCCGTCCGCAATACGCAGCACAACGAGGCCCTTTGGCGGGAGATCGGGGCCGTTGTAGCCCGGTTTCGGGGCATGACCATGGAAGAGGCCCGCAAGTTCCCGCCGATCAAGGCCCTGCGGGATGCCTATCGGGCGTTGGGAAACGATCCCACGCGTTACCGCGGCTCGAACGAGGCCCTGGTGCGGCGGATCACGCAGGGCAAGGAACTCTACCGGGTCAACGCGCTGGTGGACGTCAACAACCTGATCTCCCTGGAGACCTTGCACTCGGCGGGCACGTTCGACTTCGACCACGTTCAGCCGCCCATCATTTTCCGTATTGGGCAGCCGGGTGAAACCTACGCGGGGATCGGCCGAGGTGAAATCAAGATCGCAGGGCTGCCGGTGTTCGCGGATCAGCTTGGCCCGTTCGGCAGCACGACCAGCGATTCCGAAAGGACGATGGTGCGGCTGGAAACGACCAGAATGCTGATGGTCGTCATTTCGTTCCTGGGCAGCAAGGGGTTGGATGAGGCGGTGCAGCGGGCGGCCGGCTCGTTGGAGCGGTATGCGGGGGCCAAGGGGCTTGAGACGGGGAACGTGCTGTGAAACCCGGCCGGTCCGATTATCACCCGCCCAAGAAACGACACAAGCCCCTGCTTAGTACCTGTTAAACCCACGGCCTACGGCCGTGCGACCCTGAGGGCTAAGCCGTTCCGGCGTGCCCTGAAATAGCATACGCTCTGGCTCCGGGGAAAGCCCTGTTGGGCAGGAGACAGAGCGTAT